>Ga0256842_1000937_pt1 | contig 24969 bp, 9 predicted proteins | sample 4559240metaG_FD_185973 | JGI IMG/M metagenome (GOLD analysis project Ga0256842, IMG submission 185973) | Hydrothermal vent microbial communities from Guaymas Basin, Mexico - 4559-240 | ecosystem: Environmental > Aquatic > Marine > Hydrothermal vents | place: Mexico: Guaymas Basin | collected... | reverse complement strand
GATGGGCTGCAGAGTGTACGTCATCGAGAGACAGCCAATACCGTACGAGTCGTCCGTCTACCCTGACTGGGCCGCAGAGAGGATCATTCCCGGGTCCGACTACGTGGTCATAACGGGCTCGACCCTCTACAGCGGCCAGCTGGAGAGGTACCTTTCCCTCTCCGGGGGCGCGAGGGTGGTGGCGGTCGTCGGCCCCTCCACCCCGATGGCCAGGGCCCCATTCAGGGACACACCGGCAACGTACCTCATGGGGTCGAGGATCCTCGACGCCGCGAGGGCCGCGGAGGTCGTGGCCCAGGGCGGCGGGACCAGGGCCCTGGTGCGCAGCGGGGCGATGGAAAAGGTCTTCATCAAAGTAAAAAGGGATTAGCGGAATTCGGGACCGGTGAATAAGATGCCGATGAAGGGACCTAAGATTTTGGTCGAGCCACCGGGGCCCAAGGCGAGGGAGTTCATCGAGAGGGACTCCAGGATCACGTCCCCCTCCCTCACCAGGACCGCCCCCCTTGTGGGCGTGGAGGGGGAGGGCTCCTTCGTCAAGGACATCGACGGTAACGTGTACCTCGACTTCGGCACGGGAATAGCCGTGGCATCGCTGGGCCACAGGCACCCCGCCGTCGTGAAGGCCATTGAGGATCAGCTGAAGAAGGTGATTTTCGTGAACTCCCACGATTACCTGACGGTTCCCTACGTGGAGCTCGCTGAGAGGCTGGCAGAGGTGACTCCCGGGGACTTCCCGAAGAGGGTCTTCTTCGGGAACTCGGGCAGCGAGGCGGTTGAGTGCGCCCTTAAGCTGGTCGTGGCCCACACCAAGAGGCCCTACATCATAGGCTTCATAGGGGGCTTCCACGGTAGGACCGCCGGTGCGCTGCCATTCACCACCACTTCGCCGGCCGCCAGGAGGTACTTCGAGCCCCTGTTCGGGAGCACAATGGTTCACGCCCCGTTCGGCTACTGCTACCGCTGCCCCTTCGGCTACAAGGGTCCGGAGGAGTGCGGCTTCGCCTGTCTGGACTACCTGGAGAAGTGGATCCTTGCCAGGGTCGCCCCGCCGGACAGGGTAGCGGGGATCATCTTCGAGCCCATCCAGGGTGCCGGCGGCTACATCGTGCCTCCGGATGGCTGGCTCAGGAGGTTGGAGGAGATCGCGAGGAACAACGACATACCTCTGATAGACGATGAGGTCCAGACGGGGCTCGGGAAGACGGGCAAGTGGTTCGCCGTGGACCACGAGGGCGTGGTGCCCGACGTGATCGCGATCTCTAAGAACCTCGCAGCCGGCCTGCCGCTCGGTGCCTGCGTCGGTAGGTCGGAGCTCTGGGACTGGGATCCCGGGGCACACGAGAACACGCTGGGAGGCAATCCCCTGGCCTGCGCCGCTGGCGTGGCTGTTGTGGAGACCATCAAGAAGGAGAACCTCCTGGAGAGGGCGAGGTCCATGGGCGCGTACCTCAAGGGCAGGTTCGTGGAGATGATGGAGTCTCACGAGATCATCGGGGACGTCAGGGGAAGGGGAATGATGATCGGGATAGAGCTGGTGAAGGACAGGAAGACCAAGGAGTATGCGAAGCAGGAGAGGAACGACCTGATCATGGAGGCCTTCAAGAGGGGCCTCCTCATCCTAGGAGCCGGTCCCTCCTCCATCAGGCTTGCCCCACCGCTGACGCTGAGCAAGGAGGAGGCCGACGAGGGGCTGAGGATCTTCGAGGAGGCCCTGAAGGCTGTTGAGCTCAAGCACGGCTATAGGTCCTGACGAACCTGCCCCAACCACCCCTCTCCAAAATTTCTCCATTTCTGAACACGATTCTCCCCCTGACCACGGTGGCCTCCACCCTGCCGCTGAAGGTCATTCCCTCGTAGGGGGTCCATCCGGTCTTGTAGTGCACCGCCTCCCCGCTCCAGACGTTCTCCACGTTGGGCCTCCAGATCAGGATGTCGGCGTCGGAGCCCGGGAGGAGCGAGCCCTTCTTCGGGTATATCCTCATCGCCCTTGCCGGCCCCTCCGATAGCACGTAAGAGAGCCTAGGGATCGGGATACCCCTCTTCGTCCCCTCGCTCAGCACGACGGTTGGGAGCTCCTGCAGGCCCGGAACCCCTCCCCAGGCTTCCCATGCGTTCTCCTTCTCCTTTTCCTCCCTCGTCCCCGGAGCGTGGTCCGTCGCCACGGCCTCCATCGCCCCATCCGCGATGGCCCTCCAGAGGGCTTCCCTGTCCTCCCTGGACTTCAGCGGAGGGTTCATGGTCAGGTAGGGGCCCTTCGAGCGCACCTCCTCCCTCGTGAATACTAGGTAGTGTATACACGTTTCCGCGGTAATCCTCGTCCCCCTGCTCCTGGCGTACTCTATTGCCCTGAGCTGGGGCAGGCTCGTCACGTGGGCCACGTGATATCTGGCACCGGCGAATCTCGCAATGACGGAGGTCCTCAGGACGGCGGCCTCCTCAACCGCCGGAGGCCTCGCCAGGTTCCTGTCCATGAAGTCGCTCCCCCTGGACCGGGCCTCCTCCTCGAGGGCCCTTACCATTCCACCGTCCTCGGAGTGCACAACGACGATCACGTCCTTCTCAGCCGCGAATCTGAATATCCTCAGCAGCTCCGGGGAGTCCAGCTCGAATGGGGGACAGGTGAAGGCCTTGTAGGATCCCACGCCGACCTTCAGGGGCTCTTCCAGGAGCCCGAGCATCCTCTTGGAGAAGGTCCCGGCGTGAATGGCGAAGTCGACGATGCTCATCCTTTCGCCGTCCTGGATCTTCCTCTTGATGCCTTCGGCTGTGCAGCTCTCCTCCATGAGCGGCATGTCGAAGATGGTCGTGACTCCGCCAGCTGCGGCCGCCCTGCTCCCGGTGAGGAAGTCCTCCCTGTGGAGGTAGCCGATGGGGTGCACGTGGGCGTGCACGTCGATGGCCCCCGGGAGCACGACGGCCCCCCTGGCGTCGATCACCTCCTCAGCGGCCATATCCCTCTTGGAAATCGAGGATATCTTGCCGTCCCGGACGTAGAGGTTAGCCTCCACGAGCTCCTCTCCCAGGAGCACCCTACCGCCCTTGATGGCGAGTTCGTGCATGGTCGATAATCCGGTTTAAGTATTTTTAGTGGATTTCAGGACGAAAAAGGTGATTGGGCATGGAGTACAAGGCGAACAAGTATGGGAAGAAGAGGATCGTGATCGCCCTCGGGGGGAACGCTATCCTCCAGAGGGGCGAGAAGGGCACGTTCGAGGAGCAGTACAGGAACGTGATGAACACCGCCGAGCACATCGCCGACCTCATCCTCAGCGGCAAGTACCAGGTGGTCATCACCCACGGGAACGGCCCCCAGGTGGGCGCCGAGCTCCTGAGGCACGAGGCCGGGGAGAAGATGTACAACGTCCCAGCGCAGCCCATGGACGTCGCCGGCGCCATGACCCAGGGCCAGATCGGCTACATGATCCAGCAGGCCCTGATAAACATCCTGACCGAGAGGGGGAGGCCGGACATACCCGTCGCCACGGTGGTCACGCAGGTCCTGGTGGACAAGGACGATCCGGCCTTCCAGAACCCTACGAAGCCCGTCGGACCCTTCTACGACGAGGAGACGGCGAAGAAGCTGGCCGCCGAGAAGGGCTGGGTCGTGAAGGAGGACGCCGGCAGGGGGTGGAGGAGGGTCGTGCCCTCCCCGGACCCGAAGGCCATCGTCGAGGCCGATGCCATCAATGCCCTCCTCGACAAGAGGGTTGTGGTCATCGCCTCGGGCGGCGGAGGCATCCCGGTCATCAAGGAGGACGGCAAGTACAAGGGCGTTGAGGCGGTCATAGACAAGGATCTGGCGGGCGAGAGGCTGGCCGAGGCCGTGGACGCGGACGTCTTCATGATCCTGACCGACGTGGATGGTGCGTCCATATACTACAGAACCCCGCAGGAGAAGTGGATCAAGACCATGCCGGTGGAGGAGGCAAAGAGGTACTACCAGGAGGGCCACTTCAAGGCCGGCTCCATGGGGCCCAAGGTCCTGGCCACGATCCGCTTCGTCGAGTACTCCGGGAAGGAGGCCTACATTGCGAAGCTCGGGAACGAGCTCAAGGCCCTCAGGGGAGAGGCCGGGACCAAGGTGGTCAAGGAAGGAAAGCTGGAGTTTTGGTGAGGGTAGTAGCTCCCTCGGCCTCCCCCGAGGCTGTGGGGGAGGCAAAACATCTATTTTTTGCGGGTAGACCCTTCGTTTTCCCGACGGAGACCGTCTACGGCCTGGGGTGCAGGCCCGGGGCTGCGGAGGAGGGTGTCTACGGGATAAAGGGGAGACCGAGGACCAAGCCCCTCACCCTGCACTGCTCCTCCCTTGACCTCGTCGTCGAATACCTGGGGCTGGAGGAGGGAAGGGACATCCTCAGGAGGCTCCTGCCCGGTCCGGTGAACGTGATAACGGGGAAGGGGGTGGGGGTGAGGGTGTTCGAGCACCCCTTCATCAGGGCTTTCTGCAGGGAGGTCCGCGAGCCCCTTGCGGCGACCTCGGCGAACACCAGCTCGCTGCCCAGTCACGTGACCGCGGAGAGCGCCTATGCCGACCTGGGCGATGCGGTTCCCCTGTACCTGGACGGGGGGAGGACCGAGTTCGGCATAGAGTCCACGGTCCTGGACCTCAGGGGCAGGCCGAGGATCCTCAGGCCCGGCGCCATGCCTCCTGAGGCCATTGAGGACGCCCTAGGGGAGGAGGTCGAGGTCCTGCCCCCGCAGGGCGGGGGCTCCCTGGGCGGCAAGATTGGAATCTTCGTCCGAAGAGGGGCGAGGATCCCCATCCTGCCGCGCTCGGTCACAGTGGGCGTGGGGGAGGGCCGGATTCAGATCTGGGAAAGGGGGGAGCTCTACCCCGTTCTCTGGGAACTGATTCGGGACCCAACAGTGAGGTATGTGATCTTCCTGGAGCCCGACGACTTGGTCCTCAAGCACAGGATGTTCTACTTCTCCCAGAGGGTGATCAAATCATGAAGGATGCCGAAGTACTCCATCAGGGGAACACCGTCGATGCTGTGTCCCGGGACCAGCGTGATGCCGTCCGGGAGGCCCAGCCTTAGTGCGCGCTCGAATGCCTCCATCTTCGCCTCCATGAGGCCCCTGCCGTAGCCCATTGATAGGAGCAGCAGGTCTGCCCCCAGCTCGCTGATGGGGGCGTATATCAGGAAATCCGACTCCCTCACGCACCAGATGTCTCCGAGTTCCTCAGGGGCCAGCTCGAGCGCTTTGCCCATACCTAACTCGTTCCCACCGTCCCCTACTGCGATGGTCACCGACCCCCTAACGTCCACCTTCGGGCACTCGAAAGGTATTCCGGAATACGTGTGGCAAAGCCCGTCCCTTCCGGGTCCGGGGAATTCCACGTACACGACGACGTCGAAATCCCCTCTGCACGCTGGCAACCCTAGGACTTCCGCGGCCGGTCCGCAGATCACCGAATTCGGCAAGAATCGGTGCATGGTCAACACCGCCGGGATCCCGTCCAGCTCCGGGACATCGTAGGGTGGCACGGGGAATCCCGAGACCAGGGCCACGCTCCGCGCCTCGGACACCGCGGTTGCGGCCCCCGGAAGGTCCTCCTCCGTCACCTTGAGGAGCCTAGACAGCTCTGCTGAGAAAGGCCTGTTATGCATGCCCCTCAGCATCGACGTTAGATCCGGATTTTTCTGAAGTCCCCCCATTCTCTCACCCTGAAGAACCTAATGCCCGCCCTTTCGGCCGCCTCCTCGTCGTAGTCGCTGTCTCCGACGAAGATGGCGTCCTCCACACCAACCCCGAGACAGTCCAGCGCCTTCAAGATGGGCTCCGGGTCCGGCTTCCCCTTTTCCACTTCATCCGCCGTAATCACGCAGTCGAAGAGGTCGTGGATTCCGAAGTGATCCAGGATCTTCTGGACCCTCCTTCTGCTGCTCGAGGTCACGAGCGCCGTTTTCATCCCCTTCTTCCTCGCCATCTTGACGAACAGCAGGGCCTCCGGGACGATCCTGGTTTCCCTTCTCCAGATCGCCTCGTAGATCCTCTCCCTCTCCTTGAGTACGGCTTCAACGTCGACATCTGGCCTTTTCTCGAGGATTCTCCTCACAATTTCTCTCCTGGGGAGCCCTATGAACTTCCTGATCTCGCCCTCTTCGATATCTATATTGAACTTGGAGAAGGCCTCTTTAAAGGAGCGCACGAGCACGCCCACGCTGTCGATAAAGGTACCGTCGAGATCCAGGAGAACCGCCTTCACCGAAAAATATTGGATAAAAAGAAAAAAGGTTTAGAGGCTGATTGGGGCGACCAGTGGGTAGGGATCCTCGTTGGAGCCGCCCTCTATGGCGTAGGGCGTGTCGACGATCCCGTCTCCATTGTTGTCCGGCGACGTGTGATCGCTCCAGTAGTTGCCGTAGTAGCGGTAGGAGCCTCCTTCATTGACCATGGTGTAGTAGGTGTTCTCGCCGTCATCGAAGGCCTGGGCCTCGTGGTAGCCGAGGCGGTTGTTGTTCACGAAGTTATTGAGGAAGATCTGGTTGCCGGAGGAGCCGAGGAGCTTGAGGCCGTACTCCATGGCCCCCTCGATCTGGTTGTAGGAGAGCTCGGAGCTCTGGACGTCGATGAAGACGATGTTGTTGGTGGAGTTGACGAAGACGTTGTGTTCGATCGTCAAGCCAGTGCTCTCCTCGACCTTGAGGTTGGTGACGTAGCTGTCGTGCACGTAGTTGTCGTGGATCTCGATTGCGGAGCTCTTGTCGATCCACATGCCGATGTAGACGGTCTGGGAGACCGTGTTGCCCCGTACTTCGGCGTCCTGGGAGCCGCGGATCACGATGCCGTAGATGCACTCGATGACCTCGTTGTTCTCAATGACGAACTCGTTGCTGTCGGAGACGACGCCCGCGAAGACGTCGCGGTAGAAGGTGCTGTTGTCGACCCATACCTGCGTGGAGCGCTCGATGAAGAACCCGTTGTCGTCGTTCTCGGCGTAGACCTGCGTCAACCTGACCTGGCTGGAGAACAGGACGTAGTGGCCGATCCTGTTCATGAAGGTGCTGTCGCCGGTGACGAGGACGTAGGTACTCCTCTTGACGACAATGCCGTACATGGAGTAGCTGACGCTGTTGTCTGTGAGGTACACGTAATCCGTGTACTTCACGTAGATGCCGTAGAGGGAGGCATAGGACACGTCGTTGCCCTTGATGTCGATGTAGCTGAGCCTGGCCTCGCGCTCGCCCTTCACGTAGATGCCGTAGGTGCTCTGCGTCACGGTGTTGTAGTAGACCTCAACGTAGGTGCTGCCCACGACCTCGATGCCCTTGTAGACGAAGCCTCCACTAATGGTGTTGTTCTGGACCAGGATGTACGGCGAGTCCTCGACCTCCACGCCTATCGTGGCGTCGATGGTGTTGTCGGCCACGGTGTTGTTGCCGCTGCCCTCGACGTGGACGCCGTAGTACATGCTCGTGATGCTGTTTGCCACGACCTCGGTCAGGATCGTGTCGTCTGCGAGGTGCACGCCCGCATAGGCGGCCGTTATGGTGTTGCCCTCGACCGTCACGTCGTAGGCCATGCTGAGCTCGACGCCCACGTAGTCCGAGACTATCGTGTTGTCGCCCACGTACTGGAATGCGCCTCCCTCGACCTGGACGCCGTAGACGGAGCCCGTGATGTCGTTGTCCATGACCTCGGTGTTGGCGTCGTCGAACAGGTAGACGCCCGCCATCGCGCCGGTCACGTCGTTCTCCCTGACCACGGTGCTGATGGCGCTGTCGATGTAGATGCCGTAGGCCTCGGAGGTCACATCGTTGTTCTCGATGAGCTGGTGCTCTGCGACTCCGTACACGTAGATGCCCGCGTAGGAGGCGATGACGTCGTTGACCGCCACGTGCACGTAGGAGGAGTCGTAGACCACGATGCCGTAGGTGCTCTCCGTGACGTCGTTGTACTTGACCTCGGTGTAGGTGGAGGAGTCAACAAGGATACCGATGCCCGCGGCGATGTCGTTGTTCTGGACCCAGGATGACTCATCGCTGTACACCGCGATGCCGTAGCCGGCGGCGGTCACGTCGTTGTCCTGGATGTAGTTGTACTGGGACACGACGGTCACGATGCCGTCGCCCTCGCTCTCCACGGCGTTGTCCTCGATGGTGATCGCGTGGCTGTCCTCGGCGTAGATGCCGAGGCTGCTCACCGAGACCGTGTTGTCCGAGACCTCGGTGCCGTCGACGGTCTCGAGCACGATGCCGTCGACCGTGTAGCTGACGCTGTTGCCGCTCACGAGGTTGTTGGCGGCGTTGATGACGTAGATTCCGGTGCTGGCGTTCGTTACGGCGTTCTCGGTGATGTTGACGTAGCCGACCGGGTTGGCAGCGTAGATGCCGGTGTCGGCGCCGTCAACGCTGTTGGACGTGATTAGGTCCTCGGTCTGGGCCTCGGTGTCATAGATGCCGTAGAGGCCGCCGGAGACCTCGTTGTCGGAGATTAAGGTATCAGTGCTGGAGTCGACGTATATGCCGGCGGTGGTGGAGTTCGTGACCGTATTTCCGACGACGTCGATCTCGGTGGACTCGACGACCACGATACCATAGTCGAAGCCGTCGACGCTGTTGTACTTCACATCCTCACTGTCGCCGTTGAGGATCGCGATACCGGTGTCCGTGCCAGAGGCGTAGACCTCGTTGTACCTGATGTCGTTGTCGTAGCCGTAGTAGGAGGCGATGCCGAGGGACGCCGTGACGACGTTGTGCTCCACGTCGCTGTGGGCGATGTCCTCGATGATGATGCCCTCAGTAGCCGTCACGGTGTTGTAGTTCACATCGGAGTACCAGGCGTCGAAGACGTAGATGCCGGTCCCCGTAGCGTTCACGACGTTGTACTCCACATCGTTATCGTTGGCGTAGTACCAGGTCGAGCCGTCGAACCAGCTCTGGACCATGATGCCCATCGTACTGGCGTCCACGACGTTGTTCTCGACGAACACGTACTTGGCACCGCTGACTACGATGCCGATGTCCGCGTCAACATTGTTGTACTTGACATCGGTCTCGAGGACCGCACCGGTTGCGTTGATGTAGATGCCGTAGTAGCTGGCCGTTACAGTGTTGTAGTTGATGGCATCTTCGAACAGACCGTCGGTCTCATTGGCGAAGTAGACGATACCGTAGGTTACGTCGCTGATCTCGTTGTCCAGCACGTAGGAGTAGTCAATATAATCTACCATCTTGATGCCGTACTCGAAGCCGCTGATGCTGTTGTTCTGCACGTAAGTGCTGATGACGTCATTCCACCAGTCTATGCCCTGCATGTAGATTCCCACGGAGCCGCTGCTGCCGCTTATAGCGTTCGCGTTGATCGTCAGATACCAGGCGACGTAAACGTAGATGCCGGTGTCCGAAACGGTGATCGTGTTATTGTAGACATACATATCCCAGGTGGAGTAGCTGATGTCGATACCGTAGGTGGCTGTGATCGTGTTGTCGTTAATGTAGATTACATCGTCAGTGTCCGAAGTCTCAATACCCGTGATGTCCGCGTCCAGCGGTCCGGAAATTTCGTTGTTGTCGATCCTGCCGTAGGAGGAGTCGATCTCGATACCGACGTCGTCATCCGAGCCAAGAGTAATCGTGTTATTGTCGATCCTGATGTTATCGGCGTACTCCGCGGAAATGCCCTCATACGCATCATTTACCTCGTTGTCGTGCACAACGGCATCGTCGCTCGAGTAGATGCGGATGCCAGTCCAGTATCCTCCGACAATGGAGTTGCCGAAGACCTCAACGTAGTCGGATGAGCTCACGTAGATTCCGTAGTCCTGCTCGTAGTAGGAGCCTGGTGCGATGTCGTTATCGTGGATGAGAGCGTCATCGGAGTCGTAGACGTAGATGGCCGTGTCGTAGATGTCCCTGATGGTGTTGTCGTAGATCTCGATGCCGTCGGAGCCGTCAACGTGTATACCATCGCCCTCGCTGTACGTGATGGTGTTCCCGTACACGTAGGAATCCATTGAATCGAGGACGTAGATAGCGTAATAGCCGTAGCAGTTGATCAAGGTGTTATCGTGGATCTCGGAGTCGTCTGAGCCGTCGAGCTCAATGCCGTAGTTGTAGTACTCCTCGATGTGGTTGCTGTAGATCAGGGCGTAGGAGTCGTGCACGGAAATGCCGTTGTTCGAGACGTATTCGATGCTGTTGCCGAAGATGCTGACGTAATCGGCATCCTCAACGTATATCGCATCATCGTCCACGTTGTTGACGGTGTTGTCCTGGACGTAGGCCATGTCATCGACGCCCGAGACGTAGATGCCGTCGTCATCGACATCGCTGATGGTGTTACTCATCACCGTGAGGTCGTAGACACCGGAAACGTATATTCCGCGATATGCGTTGCTGATCTCATTGCCCTGGATGGTCAGCGTATCGAAGTTGTAGAGGTTAATGGCATCCTCATCGACATCCTGGATGTTGTTGTTCGTTATGGTGGCAACATAGCTCATGCCGTATATGCCGTAATCGACGTTCGAAATCGTGTTGCCCTGGATGACAATGTTGGACACACTATCGATGTAGATGCCGTAATACGCACTCGTGACGTGGTTGCCTGAGACCGTGGCGGTCCCGCTGGTGATCTCCTCCACGTCGATTGCCTCGTTGGTCACGTCGTGGACCACGTTGTTGCTTATCTGAATGCCTATGTCGGAGCCCGCTGGCCCGGTCAGGTCTGCAGAGATGCCGGTGTAGCAGGAGTAGACCTCATTACCATCGATGGCCACGTTCGTCGACAGCTCAACGAAGACACCATCATGGAATCCGCTGATCCTGTTGTTTGCGATGGTGATCATGTCACAGCCGTCGGAAACACTTATACCCGTCGTGGAACCAGAGGAGCCAGTGATCTCGTTGTCCCTGATGCCGACGTTCGTGGTGTGGTCCAGGATGATACCATATGACGTCGCGCTAATGACGTTGTCCGAGACGGAGGAGGAGTCGACATACTCGGTCTCGATGCCCCTGTCTGCGTTGATCGTGTTGTAGGCCAGGGTTACGGTCTCGATCAGGTTCGTGGAGTCTCCATCGGCAAGAATACCCGTCGTGAAGGCGGTGATCGTGTTGTACACGACTATCGTGCCATCTGCATCGGGACCGAGGTACACGCCGACGGATCCGACGCCGTCGTGCACGTGGTTGTTCTTGACGGAGGTATCAGCCCCGTTCACGTAGATGCCGTACTCGACGGTGTAGATCTCGTTATTCCAGACCTCGTTGCCGCTGCCCGCCATGATGTTGATGCCATACGCGTCCTCGCCGAAGCCGTAGATCTTGTTCTCGGACACGTTGTTGTTGATGGCCTCCACGATCAAGACTCCGGATGCACCGGAGATCGGGGCTGTGCTGTAGATCTCGTTGTCCCAGATCTTGTTGTTGGAGCTGCCGCCGTAAATCCTGACGCCAGCGATGTTGTTGTCGTAGATGCCCCAGTCGCCACTGACATCTGGCCTGTTCTGGATGACCTGGATGTCGGAGGAGGCCTCAATGCAGACGCCGTAGTCGTTGTTGTGGATCTTGTTCATCGCGATGATGATCCCTCCGCTGACGCCGGAGACGTGGATGCCGCAGGTCGATCCGTAGATGTCGTTGTACCTGATCACGATGTCCGAAAGGGTGCCGGAGAAGCAGAAGTTGTCCGTGTTTCCGTGGACGGTGTTCCACTCGATGGTGATGTAGGAGGAGTCCCTAATGCAGACCCCGCATCCGTTGTCGTAAACGTCGTTGTACGCCACGTTCACATTGGAGGAGCCGGTCACGCAGATGCCGTAGTTGAAGTCGTGCACGATGTTGTTGTTGATGCTGGTGGTGGCAACTGAGACGCCCTGGACGAGGATTCCGTAGGTGCTGCTGCCGCTGAGCGAGTTGTACTCGATGGTCGCGACATCCACGCTCCAGACGTGGATGCCGACGTTCAGGCCGGTTCCCTGGTTGTACCCGATGTACGGGCTGCTGCCGGCGGTCACGTTGATGGCGGTGCCCGTCATGGTGCTGAACTGGTTGTAGATGATCTGGATGCTATCGGAGCCCGTGGCATAGATGCCGTCGTTCAGGCCGTTTGTGAACGTGTTGGGCGAGACTGAATTGCCCACAATAACGGAGTCGGAGTTGTCGATGTAGATGCTGGCCGTCTGGCCGTCTCCTGAGAAGGTTGAGCCGAAGACGAGGGCGTTGTCCGCGCCATCTAGGTATATTCCATAGTTGTTGCCGCTGTAGCTGTTCCCGGATATGGTGGCGCCGTCCTCGAGGACGTACATGCCGTACTCATTGCTATTGAAGGCGTTTCCGGAGAAGTCGGCAGCGACGCCGAACTCGGTGATAAACGCACCATATTCGTTGCCCTGGATAGTGTTGCCAGTGATGTCGAGCACGGGGCCGTCGAGGTAAATGCCGTAGTTGTTGCCGACGCCCACGGTGACGGAGCTGATGCTGGAGCCCGATGCCAGGGTGCCCGTGAGGTAGAAGCCGGCGAAGAGGTAGCTGACGCTGCCTCCCGTGTAGGTAAAGACAATGCTAGTGGAGGACGCGTAGAATCCGTAGCTGTGGCTTGGGGACGTAGGCATCGAGTTGTCCGTCAGGACATTATCGGTGAGCGTCACGCTTCCGCTGCTCGTGGAGTCCATCCAGATGAGGTAGGAGTCAGTACTCGGCATCGTGCTGAAGTACAGGTTGTTGCTCGAAATGGTCACGTCGCTGACGGTCGCGGACTCGAACTTGATGCCGTAGGTGTTGTCGTAGATGTTGTTCCCGCTGATGGTGATGGTGTTGTCGGTGCCCGTCAGGTAGATGCCGACGCCGTTGTTGTATACGTTGTTGGCATCGGTGGAGTCATCGATTGTGATGGAGCTGGAATCCTTGACGTATATCCCGTAGTTGTTGTTGTAGATATCGTTGTCGGAAATGGTCACGCTGCTTGCGCCGTCGAGGTATATGCCGTAGGTCGCGTCGAGCGTGTTGCCCGTGATGGTCACGCCGCTGGAGTTGACGACCTTGACATCGTAAGTTACGGCATCAACGGTGTTTCCGGAGATCGTGGTGCTGCCGTCGGAGCCCTCGACGCCCACGCCAACATCTACCTCATCGATGTTGTTATTCAGGATCTTGACCTGGGCGGGGGAGTCTGTCTCCGAGACCAGGACTCCCTGACTGGGCGCGCCCAGTCCGTCAACGTAGTTGTTCTGGAAGACAACCGTTCCAGAGGAGACCTGGTAGACCTTCAGGCCATACTGGTTATCGGTGATCTCCCCATCCTGGTGGTTCTCGATCGTGACATCGACACCGACACTGCCGGTGACGTAGAAGGCGAACGTGAGTCCGGTGAAGAGGGTGCTTCCCGTGCTGTAGGCGTGGAGCCTGGCGGTCCCGCTGCTGCCCTCAACGTACACGCCGATGGTGTTTGTCATTGTGCCAGAGGAAATGGAGTTATCGTAGACCTGAACGGCGTTGGAGCCGCCGGTGTCGATGACATCAATCGCGTGGGTTCCATCCTCGTCCAAATTGATGGTGTTTCCGTAGATGGAGACCGGGACGTTGCCGGTTGCCCAGGCCTTGATGGCAACCAGGTCAATGCTGCCTGACTCGAACGTGTTACCGTAGATCTGAATTCCCGGAGTGCTCGTGGACAAGATCCCATCCACCATGATGCCGTAGTCGAAGGCCCCGGTGAAGCGGTTTCCGTGGACTTGGTGGTCGTAGGAATACTCGGAGATCTCTATGCCAATGTCGCCGCCCGAGAAGGTGTTGCCCTCTATGTTCACGTCGTAGTTCTCGTAGGACGGATCGCCCGAGTAGGACCTGATGATGAACCCTCCACCGGACTGGGCTCCAAATGCGTTGTTAAGTACGTCCACACCGTGTGAGCGCCTAATGTCTATCACGACATGTCCGCTGGTAACCAGGTCATCGCCGAAGCTGGAATCCTTTATGGTGACGGTGTAGGACTGCCACACCTGAATGACCCACGACCAGATCCCAGAACTGAAGCTTTCACCTCCGTAGACGTCAACGTTGTAAGAACTCTCTATGTAGATTGCCTTTACGCCGCTACCGGTGGAGTGGGAGTGCGTGTTGCCGTGTATGTCGATATCGTGGGAGTTCGTGACGTAAATGTCATAATCGTGCAGGTCAAAGCTGTTCGAATTGATGTCTATGTCGCTCGATGAAGCCACGTATACGCCATAGGTGGAGGAGGAGTGGAACTCATTATTGCCAATTGTTACGGTGTTCACGGAAGACACGTATACATTGTAGTCGGAGACCGAGCCAGACTCGAATGTGTTTCCGGAGATCTCTCCAGAATTGGCGTTATTCTCGAGGTAGATGCCGGTCAAGATCGGCTGGGCAATGGGAGTTGCAAAGATGTTGTCGGTAATGTAGTAGTTATTTACGCCGTCCCTCACGGTTATGGCGCGGTAGACCGGATTCGTAGGCCCGCCCATGAACGTGTTCTCCGTTATGTAGATGTTGCTGCAGGTATTCGATACAAATACCATCGCATGGCTGGCCGCAGGTGACGATCCAGTGAAGGTGTTCGAATCTATATAGATGTAATCGCTCCCCGAAACGGCAATGGTGCTGTGGTCCGTCAGTTCGGAATCAAAGGTCGAATCGTGGACCTTAATATAGCTTGAGCCGTGGATTTCAATTGCATTATCGCTGATAGGCGTAGTCGGAGTCGGGAACTGCAGGTTGGACATCTCGATGTAGCTGGAGTCGTAAACGTCGACACCTATGTTTCCGATATCCACGAACTTGACGTTGTCGATCTTGATGCCGTATGAGGAGTCGGCAACGGTGGAGATTATATCTACACCGACGTTACCCGCCTCGATGTATTCGGATGCACTGTTCATGTCCCTAATCTTGATGCTCGTCGGGGTCGAGGTCAGTGTATCGATCTTGATACCGATATCGTCAGACTTAATGTGATTGCTGTGGATGTCCACATTATCCGTGTTGCCGGACATCAAAATGGCTATCGAATCTATTGCAGCGAAGTCGTTGGAACTAACTTCGATGTAAGAGCTGCTGACAATGCTGACGCCAACATTGTCGGAAGTTGTTGAGCCGAAATTGTTACCCGTAATTTGCACATACTGCGAAGATTCGATCTTTACGGCGCAGTCCCCTATGCCGTCGAACTCGTTCAGATTGCTAGTGTCGCCAATCACGATCCCATATGCGGCAAGCACGTTGTTGATGACGTAAATGCCCGTATCGAGGTCCGTGAACTGGTTGCCGTAGGCGCTCATCTGGCTGTTGCCCGTGACCTCAATGCCTATGGTGGTCCAGGTCGCGCTAACGTTCTTGAAGCTGTTATCGTACACCTGGATATTTGTAGCACCGTTGTCCACAAGGATGCCGTAGTCTAGGTCAACGAAGTCCGAGTCGTAGATCTGAACGTGCGATGCGCCGTGGACGTGCACTCCAACCATGTCTGGAGCGTGCGATGAGAGATACCTGAAGGTGTCACCGTCGAAGATGGTAACTTGCGAAACACCGCTATCAAGGAATATTCCATATTGGTTGTCTGTGAAAACACTGCCGGAGACGTAGATATTGCTTGTGCTGCCGGTGACGTAAAGACCGTAGTAGCACCCGAATACATTGATCTCATTCCCTGGGGTTGCAGGATCTCCCGCCATGGTGAATGAGTCGGAATCGGTAACGTAGATGCCGTAATCGGTGCTGGTTATGTCATTGTCAAGGTTAACGTTCACTCCGTTGCCCCTGACTACCTTGATGCCGTAATCATCGCCCTCGATGAAGGAGTGCAGGATTAATATACTCTGGCTGCTGCCGGGCAGGGCCGCGTTCTCGACCAAAATGCCCGTGTCGGCATATATCTGCACGCCATTGATCTCAACGTTGGTTGATTCCTCAATCGCAATGCCGATGGGCAGCGGGTTGGTGCTCGTGCCGATGCTCCCGGTGAACGGGCTGGTATCCGTAATCTTCACAAACTTGCTGTTCAGGACTTCAATCCCCTTCTGGATGTCTGAGCTGTCGAACATGCACTTGCTAACCACCGCCTGCGTGGTCGTCGAGCCACCATCGAAGCCCTCGAAGATGATACCGTAATTCATGGTGCCCTCGAAGAGGACCTGCTCGATGTTGATGTAGCTGAGGCTGCCGGGTCCAACGTATATGCCTGTGGAGGTGTCGTGGATGTACAGATTGGTCGTGCCGATGGAGGATCCCGCGAGGTCCACGTGGCTGCTTCCCGACGTCACGTAAATTCCGTAACCCAGGCTGTAAAGCTCCACGTTATCCATTACGCGGACGTTCGTCGAGCTCACAATCTTGATGCCAGTATCCCCATCGTGGATCTTCAGGTACTGGAGGTCGATGTACTGGGAGGAGGTTACCAAAACACCGATATCGAAGTTGTAGATCTCGTTGATTGCAGCAACGGTATTTGTCTCGACAAGCTTTGAGTTCTCGATCTTGATGCCTGTGGTATCTGCCATGAAGGAGCTCAGAGAGATTGTGTTATCGTTGATTTTCAGCTTGCTGGTGGAGGTCGCCTGCACGTTGTACACGTAAATGCCGATCTTGTTGGTCGCAGTGGCGGATAGCCCACTTATTTCATTGTCTGTGATGAACAGATCGGAAGAGAGCGTCGAGGTATCGACATCGTGGTAGTAGATGCCGATATCGTTCGCCGTAATGGTGTTGCCCTCGACGTTAACGAAGGACCCGTCGACCTCTATGCCGATCTCGCACGAGACTATCTCGCCCTGCACTGTTATGGACTGGGAGGAGCCGTGCACGTATACGCCCTTGTCCGTCGCGTAGATTGTATCAGCATTAAGGATCACGTTGGTCGAGCCGGTAACCTCGATACCCACTGATACCTGGTTGCTCACCGTGCCTATTGTGTTACCGTAAGTTGTGGTGGATGAAGTCGTGCTACCTATGTTCTCGATCTTGATACCAACCTCCGCAAGAATGTTATTATTCTTTATGCTCCCGTAATATCCGCTTCCCGTGACATATATGCCGATGGAACCCGCACCGTAGGCCGTTACGTCGATGTCGTTGTTCCAGACGTGGAAGGACACCGAGTTGCTCACGTAGATTGCATAGTGGAACGCACCGTGAATCACGTTGGGATCATATCCCGCACCAGAGAACCCAATGAAATTACCAACATTGTCTCCCTCACTGAGAATCCCGTAATCCACGCTGGCGAGGGACGAAAGCGCAATGGTGTTGTCATAAATCACATTAGCCTGAACGGCCTCGCCGTTGAGGTGTATGCCTGCGTGGGAGGCATCGGTGATCTGATTTCCGTAAATCTCGTTATCCTGGGTCAGCGACGCGGTATCCGTGTCGTAGAGGCCTATGCCGACGTAGACTGAGGTGATCTGATTGCCATATATCTTGTTACTGTACGCGTCATCATGAATCCCAATGCCGACCGCCCAGCTACCTCCATTGATTACGTTGTTGTAGACTTCATTATCGTGCGAGGATCCCTTAATCTCGATGCCATAGGACGTGGCGGAATTGATGGTATTGCCATGCACAAGCTGATTTACTGCAGCATCCAGAAGAATTCCGACAGCGCAGCTTATCGTGTTCCCGTAGATCTCGTTCTTGGACGTTGCCGTTACCTGAATGCCCTGGTTTGAGACGGTAATCATGTTGTCGTGAATCTCATTCGGATTCGAGTCATCGCCGTGACCGACGAAGATGCCCACCGTGATCCCGCCGTAGGTGTATCCGATGTCATTGTATCCGATATCGTTGCCTGCGGCAGTACCGCCTATGCTGAGGCCGGTATCAAGGTTGTACAGAACATTCCCAGCACTGGACTGCCCGACCGTGTTACCGGTACCTTCAACCACGATTCCGGTGTGCCCCGGTGCGGAATTATAGATCGTGTTGGAAACAACGGTATTGCTGTCACCGCCGATCTTTATACCGGCGGTTGTGAAGTCCCTAATCGTGTTCCCCTCATTTGTTCCAACATTGTTGCCATTACCATCGATGTTGATTCCGATATCGACATTGTAGATCGTGTTGGCATCGATGTAGCAGCCCGTCGACGTGGAGTCGATGTAGATGCCATAGCCACCCGGAATATCGTGAATGAGGTTGCCGTGGGCTGGCACGCCGATAGTCGCAGTTAAGCTCAGCACATAAATTCCAATAGCGCCGGAAGCACCGTTCTTGATTTCGACATCCTTAATGGTGATGTCGGAAGAGCCATTCTGAATCATTATACCGGCATTGTTGAAGCCATCCACCACGACATCACTGATTGTGGCCGTTGTGGTACCGTTTGCCACAACGCCGTAGTTGACGTTTGAAATGCTGACCCACGAGACCGTCGTTGAGGTTCCGTTCAGCCAAATGCCTCTCTCATAGTTGCTTATCAATATTGGGCTAACAGAAGTTCCAGCAATGACATTATTAGTGCCGTAGTCCTTGATTGCAATTGAGCCGCTCACGGGAGACGTCATGGTGAAGCTGTTACCTGAGCCTACCGTGACCTGGCTGGAGTCGGCCTCTATGAGGATACCCCTGTCCCAGTTATCCGTGAAGGTATTGTCGGAGATGAGGACCTGGTTACCATATTGGACCCAAACTCCATGCTTGTTATTCCAGATATTATTGTCTGTTATGACAACGTTCGTGCTCGGTGTAGAAGCATCATAACCCCTGACCACGACGCCAACCGTGTTGTCATGAACATTATTGCTCGATACTGTTACGTGTGACGAATAGAAGACATCAATACCGTCCACATGCCCGTACACGGTGTTGTCGGAGACCGTTACAGGACTGCCAGCGCAGGAGCATTCAACCAACTGGATTCCTACTGAGATTGTGGATGTGGTGCTGAAAACCGTGTTGGAGGCGACGGAAACGCCGCATGAGTTCCATACCAGAATGCCCCAGGTATAAGTTACTGACCCAATGATCTGGATATTGTTGTACTGCACAACGGTGTTGTCACTTGCTTCTACATCGACGCCGACCAAGCCGGTCGTGGCCTGCACGACGGAGGTTGTGTCCAGCACGATGCTATTCGGGCTTCCCGAAGTGCCTATAGTGTTGGAGGCGCCCAAAACATAGAATGCTGCAGCCCAATTCTGGGTAATGGAATCCGTGAGCGTAATGCTGTTCCCTATGAAGACGTTGTTCGAACCCTCGATGTAGAAGCCGAAGTCCCAAGTTCCAGAAATGGTGAAGCCGCTGAAGGTGACGCCGCTAACCGTGCTGGGCACCCAGACAGCTGTGACCCCCGGTGGGGCAGGAGAGAGTGGGGACGGTTCACTCATTGGCCCCTCCTCCAGAGGCTCAAGGTCGGCCTGGAGGGTTACGTCGTCTACTGTTACGGGGCTGAGCGGCATGATAAAGGCTGTCGGATACTCATATTCGTCTGCAGGCTCGATTACCAAGTTGTTGAGCTCCACGCCGCTGAGGCCCTCATTGATGAGTATGGAAACCGTGTACTCGCCGTCCTGCATGTAGAAATCTATAGTGAGATCTTTGATCGTTACGTCGTCCGCAGTTATTATGATCTGATAGTAGATTTCTTCACCATCGATAATAACGTATCCTGAAGGATTGTCAGGCCCTATGTGCACTGATGGGGCCTCGCCCATGAGCGTAATGGACTTATCGATCGTGATTCCTGAGGCGTCGTTCGAAGGATCATAGTCTGACTGAACTATGATGGTGTCTCCGCTGGATGCGTTATCTATGGCGTCTTGGATTGATGAGTAATCACCGGTCTCGCCGACGTAGATGACGTCCGTCGGCGAGGGCTGAGCCGATGCAACTGCGGTCATCACGAAGAAGACCGCGACAGCAGCCAGCGCGATATATAGACCACTCTTAGGTAGGGTATGACTACCCATGTTATCACCGATTTTTCAATCTCTTTACGCTTTAATAAAGATTCTCCGACAAAAAACGTATCCTTGCCTAAATATTATTATATATGAATTATTTAATCCATCTCAATTTCTTTGATAAGTATTTTTCAATTAGGTTTGGAGAAGGTGTATCGACGATTATCTCAATCCCCCCTTTAACTTCGTCTAAATTCTTGCCCCAGGAGGCGCTTTCTGCGCATTTTATCACTTCTTCCTCTATCCTTGTAATTTTTCTCTGCCTGTCCACCCAAAGTCTCCCATCCTGGGCATAAGGTCCCCTGAGGGCTTTATCTCTCCACTTGTTCAGGAAGTCAAGGGCCCTGGGGTGCCAGAGGGGGGGCCCCATGTGCCTCTCCACCGGGGGCAGGACGACCCTCTCAACCTCGACGAGGATCCTGACTTTGCCATTTGCGTCGAATTCGTAGTCTATCGGGTTGAAACCGTCTTCCTCGAGGCACTTGATCAAGCTCCTCACGGCCTTTCTGATCTGGGGATAGAGCACGTCCTCCACCACAGCCGGCCTGGGGAGCGAGACCTCGACGTAGTGGGTACCCCTCTTATGGTGCCTTATTTCTTTTGGGGGTGGGAAGAAAAAGTCAAGTGTGGGGGACCTGAGGAAGTCCCTGGAGGCGAGGATGAACAGTCCGTAGTTCGTCTCCGATACAGCTGCTGCGGCGTTTCTGCCCGGGTCCGTTGGATCGGCGAAGACGAGCCTCTCAGGAAACTCCTTCTTCGGTCTCCTCTCGCCCAGCCAGAGCACCGTCTTGGGTCCCCATTTTGATGCCGCCTCCAGGACCCCGAGGAAGGAGCCGAACTTGATGACGAGCAGCTCCAGCAGGTATCCCGAGAAGCCCATGGTCTTCAGCTCGGAGCCGTAAACCCCGATGCCCTTGGCGAACTGCTTGAGGATCCTCACCTCGTCCCTGCCCTCCGGGGGGAGGTTCTCCTTCACGAAGGTCGTGTGGAAGGGTGTCCGGTCCACGGCCGAGATGATCTGCTCCGCCGACGGCACCCTGTAGCAGGGAACGACGTCCACGTTCCTGCCCTTGAAGACCCCCCGCACGTACGGGTGCTCGGCATACTCCATCCTCCTGTGCTCCAGGAGCCCCTCGGTGGCCTCCCAGACGACCCTGCCCATCTCCTCCTTCGATGGTCTGTCCCCGAAGAGGACGAAGACGTCTATGTCCGCGTCCCTCAGGAACGTCCCCTTGGCCACGGAGCCCACGAGCATCGGTTCCGCGTTGCTAGGGAGCCTGTCTCGCAGCGACCGTAACAGGTCCTCCGCCGCGCCCAGGATTTCCTCTTCCTCCTCCGGGGTGGGCTTGATCCGCTCCAGAACCTCCTCGATGACGCCCATCAGACCTTGCCCTCCATGATCAGGAGGATGGCGTCGGCCGGCTTTCCCTTGGCGGCCTCAAGGGCCTTGATCGCCCTCTCCCTATCGACGTTGGCGGTCTCCATCACCAGCTTGACATCCTCCTCGGGGAATACACCAGCCTTCTTCACCCTCCCCGAGACCTGGAAGAACTTCATCCCCTGCACCTCGACCTCCACCACCTCGGGATCGGCGATCACGATGTCCCCCTCTGGCGTCCTGATGATCACCTCCACCGCCTCCACCGGATTCGCCTTGATCCCCTTGGACCTCATCATCCTTTCGAGCTTCCTGGGATTGATCCTCATCCTCGAAATATTGAAAATTAATAATTTGATAATAAGCTGATGGTAAAGGCGAAAATAGTTGCTGTTTTAGCAGTGCTACTCTTGATGTCTTCCTACGTCGTCTTGGGCGAGCAGGGCGGTCCCAAGTTCTCGATGCCCCACCTGTCCATAACCCCGGACCTTCGGGTTCGCAGGCCGGTTCTTCCAGAGGGTGTTAGCCTTCACATGAGCTACGTGGGCCGATACGGCGTCGGCCCTGCTTACTCCATAGTAACCATAGGTGACCACGTCTACCTCGGTGACTCCGAGACCCTGGACTCCTTCGACGTCTCAAACCCGAGGAGTCCCAAGCTCAAGGACAGGCTTCCCGGAATTGGCTACTTCCTCGACCTGGAGCTTGGACCCGAGGGGGCGCTGATCGCCGGAAACTACCTCGGTGTCGGCATCATCGACCTCGAGGGACCGGAGGACCTCTGGTACTACTCCGTCTGGGTCCCGCCTGAGGAGATATACGACAACTACGTGACATTCGACGTTTCCTACGACTCCCGCGGCTACGTATATGCTGCCGTCACGGGCGGAGGCGTCGGAATCCTGGACGTCTCAGACCTCACGGACCCACAGGAGGTCGCACACATCGACCCGCCAGCGGGCATGTATGCCTTCGCCGTCGCGAACAACGGCGAATACCTGGCAATAGGGTACGTCCCCCAGGCGGGGAGCGGGAAGATCGACGTCTACGACATCTCGAACCCCAGGGCGCCCGCCTACGCGTGGACCTTCCAGGACCCCAACCTACAGCCCTATTCCCTCGCCATGGATGACTCATACCTCTACGTGGGCTGCCCCGACAGGCTCATGATAGTCTCCCTTGGCTCCCACGAGAAGGTCTCAGAGGTTGAGCTCCAAAACGACGTGCAGAAGATTAGGCTGTTCGGGGATGTGGTCATAGCGTCCTTCTACTACTACACACAGCAGATCGAGTACGGCGGTGTGAGCTACGTCGACGTATCGGATCCTGCAAATCCGCAGGTCGTCGGCGTGTACAGCGGCGGCAGCGGGAGCTTCGACGCCTGGATGAGCGGCAACAACATCTTCGTGGCCGACGGGAGCGGCGGTCTGCTGGTCCTGGACGCCAGCTCGCCTGGGAACATAAAGAAGATAGGGAAGTACGATACGCCTGACTACCTGTACTTCGTGGACGCCGTCAACGGATATCCGGTGGTGTCGAACCCGGATTCGGGGATCCTCGTCTTCGACCCCTACACCGACAGGGAGTTCCCCAGGATCGTCGGCCAGATCATGATACCGCCGGTCCAGGACACCTTCTCCTGGGACATCTCGGCCACTGGGGACCTCCTACTGGTGGACACCATTGGCGGCGGTGTCAGGATCTACAACCTGAGTAATCCATCGAGTCCGGTCTCCGTCGGATCCTTCTCCATCCCGGGCGACTACGTGATGGACGTCTATGCCGACGGCGATACGGCCTACATAGGGACCCTGCAGAACGGGTTGTTCATAGTGGACATTAGCGATCCTTCAAGCCCCACCACGGTGGCGAGGATAGACATCATGGGCGCCGGTTATCAGGGAGAGATAGCGGGTATTGCGGAGAGCAACGGCATCGTGGCCCTGGGCCTCAGCCACAAGATCCTCGTCCAGGAGCTCCCCTGGAAGGGGATCGTGATCGTCGACGCCAGGGACCCGGAGAACGCGAGGATCGTCGCCAATGTGACGCTGGCGGACATGGGCCTCGTGGGCGACATATGGGACGTGGCGATGGAGGGCAATTTGGTGTTCTTCTCCGTGCAGGGGCCCAGCAGGGATCAGCCGGGCTGGATCGGGATCATGGACGTCAGCGACCCCGAGCACCCCGTCATGAGGGCGGCCATAGAGGCCGACTACTTCCCCTTCGGCGTCTCGGCCCAGGGCAACTACCTCTACACCGCCCAAGTGAGGGTGGGCGTCGAGGTCTACGACGTCACGGATCCGTCCAACCCCGTCCCCTACGACCTCTACTATCCCGGCTTCGCGATAGACGTTGAGCCTTGGGAGAACTGGATCTTTGCCTCCCACATCTACTCCGGCCTCTACACCCTGGCCTACGACCAGGGCCCGCCCACGGTTGATATCCTCAATCCCCAGGACGGCTCTTACGTTCCGAGTGGCGACATCGTGGTGAGCTGGCAGGGGGAGGACGACACCAAGATCATCGCCTACTACATCTCCGTCGACGGCGGTGACTACGAGTACATTGACATGGCCACGGAATGGACCGTCTCGGGCCTTGATGAGGGCGCACATAGCGTAACGATCCTGGCCAGGGACGCCGCCAGCAACTACGGCTACGACTCCGTGAGCTTCACGGTCGATCCGGTACCACCAACCGTGGATATCACCTCCCCGGAGGATGGCTCTGTCCTGGCCACGAACACCGTGACCGTGCGGTGGGACATGAGCGACAACTACGGGATCGACCACGTGGAGGTCAGGCTCGACGGAGGGGAGTGGCAGGACGTTGGAGCTGTTTCGGAGTACACCTTCGAATCCCTGCCGGAGGGCAACCACACAGTTGACGTTAAAGCGGTCGACTACGCTGGCAACGAGGCCACGGATACCGTCTCCTTCTCCATTGTCCCGCCTTACAGGCTCGAGATCACGTCCCCCGAGGAGGGGGCGAAGCTGAACGTCAGCGACGTCACCGTCGCCTGGGATTTGGTGATCCAGAACCCCGATGAGCCCCTGGACTACTTCGAGATCTCCCTGGACGAGGGATCCCCGGTGATCATCCAGGACACGAGTGCCCGGTCCTACACCCTTGAGGACGTCCCCGACGGGGAACACGTCGTGACCGTGACTGCGGTCTCCGTGCACGACGTGAGGATCAGCGACTCCGTCTCCTTCAGCATAGACACCCAGGCGCCCACGGTGGAGATAACATCTCCCTCCCAGGACGAGTACCTCTCCACTGGCAGCTTCACCGTGATGTGGACCTACGAGGAGGAGCACCTGGACCACTTCGAGGTCTCCGTTGACGGGGGTGCCTGGCAGGACGTGGGCACCGCGACCAGCTACCAGGTCTCCGACCTGAGCGAGGGCGACCATACGATATCCGTCAGAGGGGTCGACACCTACGGGAACGTGGGCCCGGCGGACTCCGTGACCGTGCACGTCGACCTGAGCGCCCCTGAGATAACGATCGTCGAACCAACGGAGGGGTCATACCTGGCGACCTCCTCGCCCACCGTCCGCTGGGAGTGCCGGGAGCTCTACCTGGACCACATCGAAATCAGCATCGATGACGGCGAGTGGCAGGAGGTGGGTACGAGCACGTCCTACACCCCGCAGCTCGAAGACGGGCCCCACAAGGTATCCGTGAGGGCCGTGGATAAGGTCGGCAGGACCGACGA
>Ga0256842_1000936_pt1 | contig 24983 bp, 26 predicted proteins | sample 4559240metaG_FD_185973 | JGI IMG/M metagenome (GOLD analysis project Ga0256842, IMG submission 185973) | Hydrothermal vent microbial communities from Guaymas Basin, Mexico - 4559-240 | ecosystem: Environmental > Aquatic > Marine > Hydrothermal vents | place: Mexico: Guaymas Basin | collected... | reverse complement strand
TTGGGTGTGAGGAACAGTCTCAGTCAGAAGTTGAAAGAAAAGTTTTGGTTAAAAAGACTAAACAAGAGATATTGATAAATAAAAGACTTGAAGAAGAGAGAAAAATTGTAAAAATTGATTTTAAAAATAAAATAGATTCTTTTAGTTTACATTTTGGTGATTTTAAAAATACAGTTTATGATTCATCTATAAATTTAACTTGGCAAGATGATAAAAGAGCTAAAACAATTACAAGAAATTGGAAAGATTCAATAGAATATTGTAAAAATTTAGATTTTAAGACTTATAATGATTGGAGGTTACCAACTAAAAATGAACTTATTACTATTGTTGATGATACTAGAAAACCTGCTATAAAAGTAGAGTTTAAAAACTCTACTTCTAACTATTATTGGTCTTCTTTTACTTATGATAGTGGTTCAGATTTTGCTTGGTATATCGATTTTAGTAATAGCGATGCATATAACAGCTTTAAGGATAATAACTATTATATTAGGTGTGTTAGAAGTGGACAGTTGATTTTTCATTCTTCATTAGATGAATATAAATTTTATAAAAGTGCTTATGGTAAAAAGGTATTTGTAACTAATAAAAGCTACTCTAAAAAACCGTTTGGGGAGATTCAGAGACTTACTCAAAAACTTACAAATATCTATTTAACACCAAGAGAGATAAAAAAAGAAAAGAATCCACCAAAGATAGAAAAACCAACTTTACCAAAACTACCAAAATTTGTAAAAGATGAGTATGAAACAAAGGTACAATTTCAAGATAGAGTAAATAAAGGCATAGAACAAAGAGAAACTAAGATAAAACAACTTCAAGCTAAATATCGTGAAGATGTAGAAAAACGAAATAAAAAAGTAGAAGCGATAACTAAAAAATATTTAGCTGAAGTTGAGATGGTGAAAGCTGAACAAAAATATAAAAAAACTCAGATTCAAAGTAAAATAAAAGAGTGGCAAAAAAATGCTTTTAATGTAGTGATGGGTGGCTTTGAGTTTCAAAAGAGAAGTTATGATGCTGAGAGTGAAACTATGTACTTAACTATGAAAGCAAAAATGGCAGATTATAGTAAAAAAGTAGCTATAAAAGTGCCATTAAGTATAGCTAAATCTTTTGGTGAAAACATACAAAATGTAAAAGCAAACCCAGTTTTTGATTTTAAAAACAACCAAATAGTGTTAAATAGAATCGAAGCAAATTATGATGGTAACACTATGTTAGCTACACTAAACAGTAAAGATTTCAAACCCGAAAACATAACAGTAGCCATAAAAGATAAAAAAGTAAAATTTGATAGTGCTTCTCAAATGAAATTATCACTACAAAACCCAAACCTAAAAGATACTTACCAAGTTAAAGCACTAGCATATAAAGATGGTAAAGAGATAAAAGGTGTAAAGTTTGATGATGATATACCATCACTTTTAGCAAATATAAAACAAACTAAAGTAGATTCTAAAAAATGGCTTTTTGTAGTAGGTATAGAAAACTATGCTGAAACTGATAATATAAAGTATTCTAAAAGAAGTGCTGAAGCTTTTAAGAAAGTGGCTCAAAAAACTTTAGGAATCAGTGAAAGACATAGTTACACTCTCATAGATTCTAAGGCAACAGGAACAGCTATAAAAAACAGACTTAGACTACTTCTAAGTGAAGTTAAAAAAGGTGATACTGTCTACTTTTACTACAACGGACATGGAATCCCAGACCCTAAAAATAGTGGTGAACCATATATGCTCCCAAGTGATGGAATCGCTGACTTTATAGTGGGTGAAAAAGAGTTCGCTCTTAAAAATATATACAAACAGTTAAGCGATAGTAAAGCTAGTAAAGTAGTAGCATTTGTAGATAGCTGTTTTAGTGGTGCTACTGATGGTGTAAGTATCATAAAAGGTGTAGCAGGTTCAAGATTAGCACCTAAAAAAGTTGTGTTTGATAAATCAAAAATGGCAGTAATAACATCAGGACAAAAGAAACAATACTCAAATATGTATGCCAAAAAAGGTCATAGACTATTTAGCTACTTTGTGATGAAGTCATTACTAGAGGGTAAAAAAGATATAAATATGCTTTATAAAGAGGTATCATACAAAGTAAGCAACACATCAAATGAGTTTGGAGTTTTGAAAAAACAAGAGCCTACCATAGATGGTAATTTGAAGATTAGGTTATAAAAGGAGATAAGATGCACAACAAGTATGAGATATTAGCCTACTTAAAAGAGATAAAAAGTCAATTATCTCATGATGGTATAGATACTATTGGCTTGTTTGGAAGTTATGCTAAAGGTACTCAAAACAGTAGTAGTGATATAGATATAGTATATAAAAGTGGTAATGTTTTTATAGATAAATTTCAAGGTTGGAGTGCTTTTACATACTTAAATAAAAACTTAAGAGATAAAATATCTCAACGATTTGATGTAGAAGTTGATTTATTTGATTTGAATAGTGATAGTAGTATAAAAAGTAAGGTAGAAAAAGAGGCGATATATGTCTAAAAAAGATGATTTAGATAGACTAAATCTTATTTTACTGAAAATCAATTTTATACAAGAGATATGTGAAACTGATGGTATAGTAAAATCTTTAGAAGATATTAGACAAAAAAGACCAGCGATTTTGATGCACTTTACATCCATAGCAGAACAGTTTAATAAAATAAAAGATGATGATTTATTAGATTTATTTGATAAAGATGATATAAAAGGTGCTATTGATACAAGAAACTTTATTGCTCACGATTATGAGGGTATAAATATGGCTATTATTGAGTTTATCATAAGAAGTAGATTACCATTACTAAAAAATATTATTTTAAATATTAGTGATAAAAACTATAAATTATGGAAGAAAAAAGAACTTGAAGAGATAGGGAAAGTTGATTTATCTACTCCTTTAGAAGATGATGAGGATTATACTAAATGGTAAGTAAAATATTTTTATTTTTACTAGCAACAACACTTTTAGCATCCCCACCTAGTTGGTATGTAAAAAATAACATAAAATGTGATAGTTGTGAATATATTGGTTATGGGGAGGGGAGTTCTCAAGAGGTGGCTAAAAAAGTTGCTAAGGCTGATATAGCTAACTCTTTACAAACTACTATAAATGTATCATCAGAGTTAAAGAGAAGTTCTAAAAATGATGATTATAATGAAAGTTTTAAACATAATATAAAAGAGAGTTCAACTATCTCTTTAGATGGTTTGGAGTTACTAACGAGGGCTTATGTAGATGGTATTTACTATGTGGCTATGAAGTATATAAATCTACCATTTGCTAAAAAAGTGAGAATGAAGTTTGATGATGTTTCAAAGATTCAAAGAGAAACAAATAGTTACCTTAAAAGTACACTTTTACTAAATGAACTAAAAGCAGAGTTTGGATTCTACCCTAAAGTAACCATCTCTAAAGGTAACCTTACCATAGCAAATAAAAGTTTTAGAATTAAAAAAGATATACTAAAAAAACTATTTTCATCTTATGATAGTAAAGATTTAGAGTTAAACATCCCCAAAAATCTTAAAAATGGTGAGTTTTATTTTGTGGATATAAACACTAAATCAGCTGGTTACTTAACATTGATTCAAGTGTATGAAAATGGTGAAACAGCCGTACTTTTTAGTAATAAAAAAGTCACTAAAAATACTAAATTAGAGTATCCAAATAAAGACATTTATAATGGACTACAAACATACCTAACTAAAAACCAAACAAAAGCTAAAGATTTAACTATGGCGATTATCTGTAAAGATAAAAAAGGGTTTGATTATTTTGATAATATTTCAATTACTAAAGATAAATATGCTAAAGTTTATGGAAAAATCTTTGATATGATAGATGGATGTAGTGTTAGTAGTCAAGTTATGAAGATTGGGAGATAGAGGTATGAAAAAAGAATTAGATTTGATTGTAAAACCAGAGTTTGTTGATGATTATAAAGCTGGGTATCCACTTATCACAAAGGAATCTTTGGTTGATTTTAAAAAATTGAGTGATGAGGGTACTATTTTAAACCTTTTTGATTCTAAAAAGAGGTTTATAGCTAAAGGGTACTATGGTATCCAAAACAAGGGGCATGGTTGGGTTCTCTCTTGTAAAAAAGATGAGTTGATAGATAAAGAGTTTTTTATATCAAAGATAGAATCTGCTATAAAGTATAGAGCAGATTTTTTTAGTGATGAGAGTACAACAGCTTTTAGAATCTTCAATGGTGAGGGTGATGGGGTTGGTGGTTTGACTATCGATTATTTTGATGGTTATTATCTTATCACTTGGTATAGTATAGGAATCTACGAGTTAAAAGATTCTATCTTAGAAGCTTTAAAAGAATCTGTTGATTATAAAGGAATCTACCAAAAGAAAAGGTTTGATTCTAAGGGTAGATACCTTGATGATTCTGATGATTTTATTTGTGGAGAGAGGGCAGAGGAATCTATAACTGTAAAAGAGAATGGTGTAAATTTTGCTATCCATCTTGATGATGGTGCGATGGTTGGGGTGTTTTTAGATCAAAAAGATGTACGAAAAACCATAAGAGATAAATATGCTAAAGGTAAAACAGTTTTAAATACTTTCTCTTACACAGGTGCTTTTTCAGTTTATGCTTCATTAGGTGGTGCTACAAAAACAACAAGTGTAGATTTAGCAAAAAGAAGTTTACCTAAAACTAGGGAACAGTTTGAGGTTAATGGTATAGATGTGGAAGCTCAAAGTATCATAGTTGAAGATGTTTTTAACTACTTTAAATATGCTGTTCGTAAAAAACTTATGTTTGATATGGTTGTGCTTGATCCACCTAGTTTTGCTAGAAGTAAGAAACACACTTTTTCAGCTTCAAAAGATTATGTGAATCTTCTAAAAGAGGCTATACAAATCACTTCAAAAAATGGCATTATAGTAGCTTCAACTAATTCAGCAAATTTTTCTATGATGAGGTTTAGAGATTTTATATTTAAAGCATTTAAAGAGTTAAAAGGTAAGTATAAAGTAGAAGAGAGTTTCACACTCCCTAAAGATTTTAGAGTAAATCCAAAATTTAAAGAGGGTGATTACTTGAAAGTGGTTTTTATCCGTAAGATTAGTTAAGCATCTAATGCTTGTTTCATATCATCTATCAAATCTTTAGAAGATTCTAAACCACAAGAGATTCTAATAAGTCCGGCAGGAACACCACAAGCTACTAACTCTTCATCTGAAAGTTGTTGGTGTGTTGTTGATGCTGGGTGTGTTATGATAGACTTTGAATCACCTATGTTTACAACTAATGAGTAAAGTTTAGTAGCATTTACAACTTTAGTAGCAACCTCTAACGATTCTAACTCAAAACTTAAAAGCCCAGAACAAGCACCATTTTCAAAATATTTTTGGGCATTTTCATAGTTTGAGTTACTTTCCAATCCAGGGTAATTAACCTTTTTAACTTTATAATTAGATTCTAAAAACTGTGCTAATTCTAAGGCATTTTTAGAGTGTTCTCTCATACGAAGTGTAAGGTGTTCTAGCCCTTGTATAAATAACCATGAATTAAAAGGTGATGAAACAGCACCTAAATCACGAAGAAGTGATAATCTAGCACGAAGTGTAAAAGGTGGTAAGTTTGTATCGACATAAACTAAACCGTGGTAAGATGGATCTGGCTCATTGAAGTGGGCATATCTAGGGTTATCTTTTAGTTTCTCTAACAGATTTTTTCTCTCAACTAAAATCCCACCAATAGCAAGACCTTGACCAGTTGTATATTTTGAGGCACTGTGAACTGTTACATCAGCACCAAACTCAAAAGGGCGACATAAGATAGGTGTTGCTACTGTGTTATCTACAACTGTTAAGATTCCATACTTGTTAGCGATAGTTGTGATAGCTTCTATATCAGCAACATCAATGCTAGGGTTTGTTAAAGATTCAAAGAAGATAACTTTTGTTTTATCATCTATCAAACTCTCCATCTCTGCTGGGTTATGAACATCAAAAAATCTAGCTTCTATGCCAAATCTCTTAAGTGTATGGGTATTTAGTGTTAAACTTCCACCATAAAGTTGTGAAGCACAAACGATATTATCACCAGCTTCAGCAGAGTTTACTATCGCAAAAAATATAGCACTCATACCACTTGATGTTGCAATACTAGCTTCACCACCCTCTAACTCTGCAAATCTTTTTTCAAAAACATCTGTTGTTGGATTGTTTAGGCGAGTGTAGATATTACCTAACTCTTTTAGAGCAAATAGATTAGCAGCATGTTCAACATCACGAAACTCATAAGCTGTACTCATATAGATAGGAACAGCCATCGTCCCTTGTGAATCTTTTTCATAACCTACATGAAGTGCTTTTGTTTGTAAATCCATTTGATAATCCTAAATATAATATTTTAGTATTTTATCTAAAGAGAGTTAATCAGTAATTTTTTTATCATAAATGACAACTGTTCCAGCTAAAAGGTCATGTAAACCTCTTTTATCTTTTCTAAAACCAACCATTATAAAACCGATAAGAAAACTAAAAGTGGAAACTATATACCCAATAGAGCGAGTGATAGCTTGTTTGTTGTTAATATCTTCAAATGTTTTAGAATCTACTATCTTAATATGAACAAACTTTTTCCCCGGTGTAGCACCTTTGTATTTTTCCCAAAAAAGTATGGTAACAACTAAAACAGAGAGTTCAAATAGTAGTTCCCAACCTATAGATGTTTTTGGTTGGGTAGAGAGAGCATCAACATTACCAGCCATAGCCATCTGTATGTTTTGTTGGTAAAGTGAAAAATCAAACCAGTTGCCATCACTTAAAAAGTAGATAACAACAGCGATCGGTAGGGCTAAAAAAAGGGTATCAAAAAATGAAGCTATAAAGCGAATCCAAAAACCTGCGTATTTTATATCTTTTTTCATATAATATTAGTTTACTACTATACCTTTTGAAGTTATTAACTCTGGTCTATTGTTTTTATTGAAAACAATATGATTAGTCCATTTTATAGTTTTAGTTGTTCCATCTTTACATTTTATATCGTTAGTATATTCCCAATGTGAATTGCTTCCATAAAATAAATCGCTAAAAACTTTAAGCACCTCTAACATATCACTATCTGGTATAAATATTTCAAACCAATTTTTATTTATCACTTCATTTTTCAAATATCCAGATATATTTGAAGCATCTTCATTAAACTCTACAATAATTGCTCCAGCATCTAAAGATACTTTAAATATTTCTTGATTAGACATATGAATTACCTTTTAAAAAATAAATTTATAAGGCTAAATTAATTAGCCTTATTTAGATTATACATGGTAGTTAGGAGCTTCTTGTGTGATGATAACATCATGAACATGAGATTCTTTAAGACCAGCAGATGTAATCTCAACAAATTCAGCTTTATCCCAAAACATCTCTATAGTTTTACTTCCACAGTAACCCATAGAGGCACGAAGACCACCCATCATTTGATGAACGATTCCAGCTATGCTTCCTCTAAATGGAACACGACCCTCGATTCCTTCTGGAACAAGTTTATCAGCAGCAGTTCCCTCTTGGAAATATCTATCATTTGAACCTTTTTGCATAGCTCCGATAGAACCCATACCACGGTATGATTTGTATTGACGACCTTGGAACATTATAGTTTCACCCGGTGATTCTTCTGTACCAGCAAGAAGTGAACCAGCCATAACACAACTAGCACCAACAGCTAATGCTTTTGAAATATCACCAGAGTATTTGATTCCACCATCAGCGATAACAGGAACACCATGAGGACGAGCAACTTCTGCACACTCATCTATCGCACTTATTTGTGGAACACCAACACCAGCAACGATTCTAGTTGTACAGATAGAACCCGGTCCAATTCCAACTTTAACAGCATCAGCCCCAGCTTCTATAAGTGAAAGAACAGCTTCTTTAGTAGCGATATTACCAGCGATAATATCAACTTCCATAGTCTCTTTAATCTTTTTAACAGTATCTAAGATACCTTTTGAATGACCATGAGCAGAATCTAAAACTAAAACATCACAACCAGCATCAACTAAAGCTTTAGCACGATCATATTGACCAACACCGATAGCTCCACCAACAACAAGTCTACCAAAAGCATCTTTGTTTGAGTTAGGATATTCGATTCTTTTTTTAATATCTTTAATCGTTACAAGACCTTTTAGAAATCCCTCTTCATCAATAATCGGTAATTTTTCTATCTTATTTTTGTGCATAATATCACCAGCAGCATCAAGAGAGATACCTTTTGTAGCTGTTATAAGAGGCATTTTAGTCATAACTTCAGATGCTAGTTTTTTCATATCTTTTTCAAATCTCATATCACGATTTGTTAAGATACCTAAAAGTTTATTATGACCATCAACAACAGGAACACCTGAAATTTTATACTCATTCATAAGAACTTCAGCTTCTGCTAAAGTAGCATCAGGGTGAACATAAATAGGATCAATAATGATTCCACTTTCACTTTTTTTCACTTTTTTTATCTGTTTAACTTGTGTTTCAATATCCATATTTTTATGGATAATACCAATCCCACCAAGTCTTGCCATAGCGATAGCAGCTCTATATTCAGTTACTGTATCCATAGCAGCAGAAACCATAGGTATTTTAAGAGAGATATTACGAGTAAGTTTAGTTTCTAATGAAACCTCTTTTGGTAATACTTCAGAATATTGTGGTACTAATAAAACATCCTCAAATGTTAATGCTCTTTTACGAATTTTCATGGTTATCCTTTAAAGTGGGAGTTATTATAAATAATAAAATTTTTAGATTATATCTTTTTTGTTGTTAAAAAGAGGTTAATATTTATTTTTTAGAAGTGTAATTTTTTTGTTAAAATATAAAAATAAGATATAAAACACCCCATAATATGAAAATAAAAAAACCTAAAACACTAAAAGTTATAATAACTCTTAGTGTTAAATGAAATAAAAATTTAACCCAAGTAGGCATTATTTTATATATTTCACAAATGGTAATTTTTTTATTTGTGGATAAGTTATACCACCAAGTATATTTGTTACTTTGTAGTGTAACTCTTGAGAAAGATAAGCAGATACCATTTTTGTTCTGCTACCTGTTCTACAAACAAGTGCAAAAGGTTTAGTTGTATCAACTTTTTTATTAAGCTCATCTATAAATGCTTTTAAATTATACTGACCTTTTTCATTAAAGAACATAATTGGAATAGAACCTTTAATAATTCCAGTCTCTTTCCATTCGCTGGTAGTTCTAATATCAACAATAGGAATCTTAGAATCAAGCAATTTTTGTGATAAATACTCATTTTTAATCTCTGCAAAAAGTGATGAGATTAGAAGTAATAGTGTAAAAACAATTTTTTTCAATTTCTTCTCCAAGTTTTGATTAGATTTTTTATATAACCGATGAATGTTACTAAAAGTGATGAACTAAGAGTAATAGATTCTTTTAACTAGGGTTATACAAGAAGTCTAGTGTATAATTATACCAAATTAAAAATAGGCTAAACATGGCAGCATCACAAAAAGCTATAGATAATGCAACAAGACTTCGTTATATACGGGCATTAGAGAGATTTCATAAAAGTATAATTTCTTATCTTTTAAATACTCCAGAATTAACTCATAAGGGTTTTAATAAAAAAATGGATAATGCACTTAAACTTTTAAATAGAATTGATGAGATAGCACTTTATAAAGGTGAACTACAAGAGCTACAAAAACTTGTAAAAAAAATCATTACATATAAAGATTCTCAAAAAGATATAGTAGATATAAAAGATGAGATTATATATGCTTCAAACCAACTAGATAAAAGTAAAAATGCTAAAAGATATAAAAAAGATAAGCATACAAGTAGTCAGTTTGATGATTGGGAATGAGTTAAATAATGGCTAGAATTTTACTATTAGAAGATGATAAAATATTATCAGAAACATTAGTTGAATTATTGGAATCAGAAGGTTATACTGTTACTTTAGCGACAGGTGGTGATGATGCACTTGAAAGAACATACTTAAATGAGTTTGAAATTATGTTGTTTGATGTTAATGTTCCTGAAATCAATGGTTTTGAACTTCTATCAATGTTAAGAGATTCAGGGGACACTACCCCCTGTATATTTTTAACATCTTTGAATGATATAGCATCCTTATCTAAAGGTTTTGAAGTTGGTGCTGATGATTATTTAAAAAAACCTTTTGATTTTGATGAACTATTAGTTAGAATCAAATCACTTCTTAGAAAATCATTTAGTTCAAAAAGCGATAAAGTAGAGTATAAACATTTAATTTATAAAATATCTACAAATGAACTTATAAATAACGGTTCATTAACTTTGCTTACCCCTCTTGAACAAAAACTTTTATCTATATTTTTTAAAAGGATTGATGAGACTATCACAAAACAAGAACTTTTACACGAACTTGATGCTGTTAATGAATCTAGTGAGGGTGCTTTAAGAGTTTATATAACCAAACTTAGAAAGGTTGGTCTTGAGATACAGACTATAAAAGGGGTAGGGTACAGACTTGTTAAAGTATGAAAAAAAAGCATTTTGGAAGTTTTTTAGTATCTATTTTGGTAGTGTAGCTATACTTATATTGGCATTAGGATTTTTTTATTTTGAGGAACAGAAAAAAACTCTTATAGAAAAAGAACATTTTTCAATGATAGAGTATGTAAGACAAATGAAGATGAATAGAACACCTATAACTAAGCATATAAAGTATGAGATAAAAGATATAGTTATTAAAAACTTTTCTATGAATAACTTTAAAATAGAGGATGATAAGTTTTTAAAGTATATGCCACACCGTTTAAGAGGTGGTTATGTTTTAGTGGAAAAAGATAAAAGTGAGTACTATAAAAAACTTTTTGATATAAAAGTTAAAATTATTACATTTCAAGTTTTTTTACTCTTCTTATTTGGAATCATTAGTTATTTTTCCTCTGTTCGTGCATTGAAACCTATGCAAGATGCTATAACAAAGTTAGATAATTTTTCAAAAGATTTGATTCATGATCTAAACACACCTATAACCTCGATACTTTTAAATATAAAGCTTTTATCTAAAAAAAATGAGTTTATAAATAATAAACCATTACTTAGAATTAAAAAGAGTGTTGAAGATATATCTGAATTACATAATAATTTAACTATATTACTTCAAGAAAAAACTATGATTATTCAAAAAATGAGATTATTTGATATTATAAATGATGTTGTTCAAACACAACAAAGAATTTACGAAGATATAGCATTTATTTTAGATATTAAAGATTTTAGTGTTTTTATAAATAAAAATGCTTTTAAGCAGATTCTTGTAAATCTAATTTCTAATGCTTGTAAATATAATAAAGAGGGTGGTTATATAAAAATTTATACAAAAAATAATATTTTATATATCAAAGATAGTGGTGTAGGGATTAAAAAACCTAATGAAATTTTTGGTCGTTCATATAAAGAACACTCTACAGGTTATGGTATAGGTTTAGATATAACGAAAAGATTATGTGATGCTATGAAAATAGATATAGAGGTTAAATCTGAGCTAAACAAAGGTAGTGAATTTTCACTTACTTTTAAAGTATAAGGAACTTTAATGGAAGCAAATAAATTAAAAAAATTAGTAGAAAGCACTTGTAAATTAAATGTTTTATATGTAGAAGATAATGAAGATGTTATGAGTTCAACTTTAGATATATTAAATACTTTTTTCACTAACATTGATACTGCGATGAATGGGGAAGAGGGGTTAGAGAAGTTTAAAGAAAAAGCTGATTTTTATGATCTAATCATTAGTGATATTAATATGCCAAAAATGAATGGTCTTGATATGATAAGTGAAATAAAAAAGATAAATAGAGAAATTTTAGTTGTGATTACAACTGCACATAATGATTATAGCTATCTAATTAAATCTATAGAGATGAAAGTAGATAGATATTTAATGAAACCTTTAAATATAAACCAAATTATAGATATCTTGGGTGATATATCAAAAATTATTAATGATAAAAAAATGTTAGCGCAACTACTTGAAAAAGAGCATCAAGAAGCTTTAAAAGCAAAAGAGGAGGAGATTATACAAAAATTTACAAATGTTTATATAACTCCAACTGCAATTTTTCAAAATGGAAGACTTATACACTGTTCAGATTCATTTGCTGATCTATTTGATGATAGAGATAAAAATTCGTTATTTAACATCTCTATTGATGATTATACTATTTTTATAAAACTTAATGGTTATATGAGTTCTTTTGAAGATTATGACAGTGAAAATCATGAAAATAATAAGGTAAGTATCTCTAAAAAAGTTGGTAAAAGAATCTATAGGGTTTATAAAAAAAGTATAGATTTTAATGATTCTAATGCTGATATTTATATTTTTGTTAATATAACTAATGAAGAGTATTTAAAAATGAAGATAGAATCGTATGCTACATCTTTAGAAAAAATGGTAATTAAAAATCAAAAATCAAAAATTGATAAAGATATAACTACTGATATTTTAATAGAAAAAAAGAACGATCTTATAAGTGCTAAAGATTTTGTAAAAAAAATAAATCAAGAATATATAAAAGAGATAGAAGAACTCAATGATTTAGATAGTGATATAGCATATGCTATGGAAAGTTTTGAAAAAGATGATTCCTCTAAGCTTATAGAGATTAGTTATTTATTAAAAAAGTATTCAAATGTTATACATCTATTTAGAGAATTTGAAGATTTATATATCGCTATACATATATTATCTGAACTTTTTATATCTATAGATTTTAGTAAAATAGATACAAATAAACATAGTGCATTTTTTACATATTTAAAAAATATTAGAGATGGTTTATCTCAATGGAGAAAAAGTATATTTATAGAACAAAGTTGTGATAATATCCACTTTTTAGATAAATCTCTAATCAGTACATCTTTACAATTAGAGGTTTTAATATCAGAATCGGAAGAGAATATAGAGATAGATGAGAGTGATTTAGATTTTTTCTAGTTTGAAAGATGTAGATTTTAGCTAAATCTACATCTTATATTTAAAGGAGTTTATCTTAGTCGTGTTGTTGTCTTAAATAAGCTGGTATATCAAGATAATCACTATCTAAATCACCACCTACAACCATTTTTGGACGAAGCACAGTTTTTTTAGGGGCATCCATAGGTGTTTCACTTACAAAATCTTTATTGTTTGTTAAATCTTTTTCAAAACCAGTTGCAATGATAGTTATTTTAACATAATCTAATGGAAGTGTATCATCAGTTGTAGTACCCCAGATAACATTTGCATCATCATCAGCACTCTCTTCAACTACAACCATCGCTTCTGAAGTATCCATAAATGAAAACTCTGGATGTATTTTAAAGTGAACTAAAACACCCATTGCACCATTGATTGACATATTGTCTAGTAGAGGAGATTCTATGGCTGCTTTAACTGCTTCATAAGCAGCATTTTCACCCTCATACTCACCAACACCCATAAGAGCCATACCTTTATGATCCATAACAGTTTTAAGATCGGCAAAGTCAAGATTGATGTCATTAGCACCATTTGATAAAATAATACCAGCAGTACCATTTACAGCTTGTGCTAAAACGCTATCTACAATTTTAAAACTATCTTTCATACCAAGTTTTCTATCTATGATAGATAAAAGTTTATCATTTGGTATAACAACGATTGAATCACTCTCTTTTTTAAGTTCCTCAAGACCACTTTCAGCTAATTTAAGTCTTTTTTTACCTTCAAATTTGAATGGTTTTGTAACAACTGAAACAGTCAATGCGCCAAGTTCTTTTGCTATTTGAGCTACAACAGGAGCAGCACCAGTACCAGTACCACCACCAAGTCCAGCAGAGATAAATACAATATCAGCACCCTCAAGAGCAGATTTTATCTCTTCATAACTCTCAAGAGCAGAATCTCTACCAACTTCTGGTCTCATACCAGCACCAAGACCTTTAGTAAGTTTACTACCAATTTGAATCTTTGCTGCTGCACTCTCTTCAGCTAATACTTGTGCATCAGTATTTACCATAATCATCTCAATACCAGTGATGTTTTCTTTTAGCATATGACCGATCATATTACCACCACCACCACCAACACCGACAGCTATAATCCTAGCTCCGTTTATATTGTTTGATTCTTCTACTACAAATGGTTCCATTTCACACTCCTTTAAAATAACTGGTTAGCCCAGTTCCAAAATTTATTCATAACTCCAGCTTCATTTCCACTTTTTTTATCTTTAGATGGTAATTGAACCATTTTAGTTAATTCCGCATCCTCTTCTTCACCTTTAGATGAAATTGAAATATCTTGTTCATTAGTGAAGTTTACACTAATATTTTCAGTTGGTAATTCATTTTTATGTCTTACTTTTTTATTTACATCTATCTCATAAGGTGTATATGAATTAGCAGCATACATAACCAAACCTATTGCACCAGAAAATTCTGGTCCTCTAAGATTATCAAATAAACCATTCATCTCCATAGGTTTCGCTAAACGGATAGGGATCGATCCAAAAGTAGCAACTGCTAATTCTCTAATACCTTCCATTTTTGAAAAACCACCAGTTAGTACAACACCTGCACCAATTTGATCTTTTAAACCACTATTTTCAATAAACTGAGCTAATATCATCAATGTTTCTTCAACTCTCGCAAATACAACATTATGTACCACTTCTATCGAAACTTCATGTGTGTTTTTATCATCACCTATAACTGGAATCTCTATCAAGTCATTACTTGGAGTTAGTAATGAACCATACTCTAGTTTTACAGTATCTGCAATATTTAAAGGTGTATGTAATGCCATAGATAAATCACTTGTTATATGATTTGAACCAACTCCTAAAAAGTCATTGTATCTTATAGAATTACCAGAATATATAGATATATTACTAGAGTTTCCACCCATATCTATAACAGCAGCACCTAACTCTTTCTCATCATCATTTAAAACAGCTATAGATGAAGCATATGAACTAAGAACAACATTTTCTACCTCTACACCAGCACCTTTAACAGCTCTTTTTAGATTGTTAAGATTTGATTTTTGAGTTGTGATGATATGTGTTTCAACTTCAAGTCTTGAAGCATTCATCCCCAAAGGGTCTTCTATGAAATCTTGATCATCTACTCTAAAATTATATGGTAAAGTATGTAATGCTTCATATTCATTAGAGATATTTGCATAATGTAAAGAGTTTCGCATAACTTGCTCAATCTCTTTATAGCTAATCTCTTTTGTTTGAATATTGATAACACCGTTAGAGTTTAAACTTTTTGTGTATGCACCAGATATGGAAACAATAGCTCTTTTTATATCTGTTCCTGCAACTCTTTGAGCATCAGATACAGCAGATTTTATAGATTTAGAAGCTAACTCTATATTTGTTATACTCCCTTTTCTTAAACCATTCGCTTTACCTATACCAGCACCTATAATAGAGATAGAATCATCATCTTGTATGGTAGCAATTATGGCACAAATTTTAGTAGAACCAATATCTATGGCTAATATATTTTTACTCAAAATTAGAGTCCTTCTATAAATATCTCAGTTTTATATCTGTTTTGAAGGTTTTTTATAAGACCTTCATTAAACATAGAACTTTTTAGTTTGGCGACAGAATCATTATTACTATCTTTTTTATTTGAAAGCAACTTTTGTTCCAAAATACTATAAAGAACAATATTTCCATCATTTAAGTTTATAAACCCTTTTTTATTTTGACTCATAAATAGTTGTTGTAAAAAACTGTTTGCTTGATCAAGAGTTAAACCTTTCAACATAAGAGCATCACTACTTGTGATAAAATCTGTTGTTTTTCCATTAAATGTAGAAACAGAATCTTCTGCTAATTTTAAAAGTTTTTCTTTTTGTTTTTCTGCCATAAATATAGGTAATAGTTCTGCTTTTACTTCATTGAAACCTTTTGTTTTTGATGGGTTGATTTTAATTAACTCAAAAATCAGATACTCTTCTCCAACTTTAACTGGTTTCATAAAAGGAGATACTAAAGAAAGTTTTGTGATTTTATCTATACTCTCTTTAGTAAAAGGGTTGTTCGATTCTGAAACTATAGCAGTTTTGATTTTTGTATCAGATTTTAATTTACCTTTTTTATATGATATATATGTTCTTAATGCTGTATCTTTTGTTGATTTATCATTAAGTTCATCTATGATTTGTTTTTTTGCATCATTTAAAGGTAAAATCTTTCCATCTTTACCTTTAAAATGAGTTCTATTTTCTTTATAATATGTTGAGATTTTATCTTCACTATAATCTTTTTTTACTTTAGGTTGAGTTACATATCGTACTTCATAGCTTACATCTGTCATAAAGTTTGATTTTTTACCTTCCCAAAAAGATTTTAATTCTTTATCTGAACTATCTATCTCTATTTGTTTATTATTTATTACTTTATAATTGATCTTATCTGCTATATTTTCAATAGTATTGATGATATTAACTTCAGATTGATCTTTGCTAACAGGTAATAGTTTAAGAGTTTTTCTAATAAGTAACTCTTTTTTTAAGTTTGTTTCATACTCTTTAAGACTAAGCTTATTCATTGACAATACTTGTTTATAAGTATCTTTATCAAATACACCATTTTTAAAGAAATATTTTTGAGTTTTTAGTTCAGCTATTAACTCTTTATCACTAATAGCTAAATCATAAGATTTAGCAAGGTTTAGAATCAATGCTTGATTTGTTAATTGTTGAAGTGCTTGTGCTTTTAAACCAAAACTTTTAGCTTTCTCTTCATCAAAATTCCCTTTAAATAGTTCATTATATTGAGCATATAAAGATGAATAACTTTTTTGTAGTTCACCCATTGTTATCTCAACACTACCAACTTTAGCAACAGCACCTGCTTTATCACCATAACTGTATTGTCCCCAACCAACAAAACCAGCCCCAACAAAAGCGATCGTAGAGATCCAGATAGTTATAATAAGATATTTTCTATGTCTTTGCATCCATGTAATCATTTGTTAAAAGCCTTAATATTAATATTTTCGTAATTCTATGTAAAATCGTATTAAAACTTGATAAAAATGATAGATTTTTAGTACCTATCTTCCAATTCGTTCATTTGAGAATCATCATAAGGATCCATATGGATAAGTACATGTGTTTTTTTATCTTTAAAAAGTTCTTTGATTTTATCTTCGATTTTATCTGAAACTAGATGTGCATCATATAATGAGATACTAACATTAAATACAATATGAACAGATATAAAGATATTTGAACCAGCTTCTCTAGTTTGTAAAAAATGGTAGTCAGTTACTAAATCTTCATCTGTTATAATATTTTTAATACTTTCTATCTCACTAGGTTCAAGAGCAGCATCAAGTAACATTAAAACTCCCTCTTTTATGATAGGAATAGCTGAATAAATCATATAAATAGCTATACCAACACCAAGAATAGGGTCAATTAAGTTTTCACCAGTATAAGATATAAGTGCTAAGGCGATTAAAACAGCACCATTAGAAAATAGATCAGTCTTATAGTGTAAAGCATCAGCTCGAATAACCATATTTTTTGTTTTTTTAGCAACAAAATTTAAAAACATAACTAAGAAACCAGTTATGATGAAAGAGGCGATCATAACATATATACTTTCAACCATATGATCCATATCTCTAGGATATACAATTTTTACTAATGCTTCATATAAAATAAATAGTGCAGATAAAGAGATAACAACCCCCTCAATAACGGCAGCAAGAGGTTCTACCTTCCCTCTACCGTAATGAAATTTATCATCTGGGTCTTTCTCAGCACTATTTAGTGCAAAGTAATTAAATAATGATACTGTTAAATCAAGAAATGAATCGATTGCTGATGCTAAAACAGCGATAGAACCACTTAAGATTCCAACAGTCATTTTTATTAAAACGAGTACAGCTGCTACTGAAGTTGAAACGAGGGTTGCTTTTTTTTCTAATCTCATAATAGACCTTAAGTTTAAATTAGGGTACAATTATATTCAAATTTACATAGATAAAGAATAAAATGAACTTAGAAAATTTAAGAAAAGAACGAGAAAAGTGGATGAATTGGAAAAATATAGCACCACTTAGGAAAGCAGTTGAAGGTTTAGATGATGTTTCATCTACAGTAGAGTTGGGTGATACAGTTAAAATTAGTGCTGATTGCGATGTTAAAAAAGTGTATGATGTAGCAAAACTTTTGATGCCTTGGAGAAAAGGACCTTTTGAAGTTTGTGATACTTTTATAGATACAGAGTGGAAAAGTAATATAAAATACAACCTTTTAAGACCACATTTTAATCTAAAAGATAAAAGGGTGGCAGATATTGGTTGTAACAATGGATATTATCTATTTCGTATGCAAGAAGATTTACCAAAATCATTAGTTGGATTTGACCCATCACCACTTTATAAAACACAGTTTGATTTTATAAATCATTTTGTAAAAAGTGATATAGTTTATGAACTTTTAGGTGTTGAGCATTTAGAATTTTATGAAGAAAAATTTGATACTATTTTTTGTTTAGGTGTTTTATATCATAGAAGTGATCCAGTAGCAATGTTAAAATCTTTATATAAAGGGTTAGATAAACAGGGTGAAGTTATCTTAGATACTTTTTATATAGAGGGTGAAGATGAGATCTGTTTAACTCCAAAATCATCATATTCTAAAATACCAAATATATATTTTGTTCCAACGATTCCAGCACTTAAAAACTGGTGTTTAAGAGCAGGGTTTATTAGTTTTGAAGTTTTAGAAACATCTGTAACTGATGCAACAGAGCAAAGAAAAACAGAATGGATAGAGGGTCAATCTTTAGAAGATTTTTTAGATCCTGAAGATTCTACAAAAACAGTTGAGGGTTATCCAGCACCAGCAAGGGTATATATAAGATTAATAAAGGATAAGAAATGATGGAAGTTGCAGAGGAAGATGAGGTTGAGTTAGATTATCTAAAAGAGGAAGCACCTCTTATTTTAAAAACACATGATAAAATAAATAGACATTTAGCAGGTGAAATTATAACATTTAAGGAGGGTTATGTTGAAGTTCGATTAACAACTGTTCCTGAGATGTTGGCTGATGATATTGGTTTAGTTCATAGTGGGTACATTTTTTCAGCTGCTGATTTTGCTGCTATGGCAGCAGTAAATGAGAGAAATGTTGTTTTAGTTGCAAGTGATTGTCAGTTTTTATCACCAGTTAAACTTCATGATGAAGTAAATTTTGTAGCAAGAGTTCGTCATACAGAGGGTAGAAAAAGAAATGTATATGTAACAGGGTATGTTTTAGAGATAAAAGTTTTTGAAGGTGAATTTAAAACAGTTATAACAGAAAGACATGTTCTTAAATTGAAACTAACAGATAAAGGTGATCCTATACCTGTTTAGATTCCGTATGATACGGAATCTAATTTTTACATATTTTCTAACCAATAATCTACATACTGTTGTTCTTGTTTTATAGTTGTAGCTTCACCATGCCCGGGGTAAACTGTTTTATCAAAATCAAGTTTTTTGAACCTTTTTAATGATTCTTTCATATCTTTTGGAGAGGAATATGGAAAATCTGTTCTACCGATAGATTTTTCAAAAATAAGATCACCACTAAACATAGCATCTCCTATCTCAATAGTAGAACACCCCGGACAATGCCCTGCAAAATGGCGAAATTTAACCTTAACACCATCAAAATCAAACTCTTGATCTGGTTCAACTTCAACATCTGGTGTAGATGGTGGAAGATCAGGCATCCAAGAACTCTCTTTTAAAAGCATAACATCATCTTTTGGAGTATATAAAGGGATATTTAATTTTTTTTGTAGTTCATCATTTGACCACACATGATCAAAATGTCCATGTGTGTTTAAGATAGCAACAGGATTAGTAACATTTTGTAAAACCCATTCAGTAGCCCCAACCCCCGGATCAATAATAAAATCTTTTCCATTTTCAGTTACGATATAACAATTTGTTTGATAAACGCCCATAGGTCTCTTTTTAATACTCATAGAATCTCTCTTTTTTTGAGATTCTATCATTAAAAAGATAATGTTTGATTTTATAAAAATTGAACGATAAAAATGGTAGAATATCACATAAAAACTAGAGCAGATACAAACTATACAATCAACTATAAACGATATAATCTCAAAGATAAAAAAAGAAGATAACATAAGAGTAAATCTAAATATAGAGCTTAAAAAATCTCAAGAGGTAAAAATGAAGTATAACTATAAAAAACTAACTATATCTGAATATATAGATGAACTTTATAAAAATGGATTACAACCATCTACTACTTTAAATAAAGAAGATATAGAAAAAAGAGTCCAAAATATAGGTATATTTAGATTAAAAGGTTATATCAAAGCTTTTAGAGATGGCTTAGACAACTACTCTTTTGATGATGTTTTTGAGTTGTATAATACAGATAGAGTTATATCTTCTAAAATGTTTTCTTTATCTTCAGAAATTGAGGTAAAACTCAAAGCTTACCTTATAAAAATAGTTTATGAACTGAGTAATAATCCATTTTTATATCTACTTAAAAGTAGTTATACTAAAGATTTTAGTTTAAATTATGAATCACTTTATGATTGGGAAATAAAAGAACAAAATAAAAATAGAAATTCAGAAATTTATTTGCATTATCAAGAGTATTATTTAAAACATTATAGTTTTGATAAAAATAAACAAGAGTATTTAATCTCACAAATTCTTATAATAGATGAAACTAAAAATATAAATTATCCACCATTTCACTATTTTATAGAAAATTTAACACTAGGAAGCTTGATAAAAATACTTTCTAAACTTCAAATAGATGATAAAATAATCTTAAAGCTTGTAGCAAAAAGATTTGGATTTTATAATGAAAAAGTATTTTTAAACTATTTGTTACGACTTAAAGAACTTAGAAATAGATGTGCTCACAATGGACGACTTTTTAATAGAAATTATCGTAGTATTAAGGTTAATGGAGTTTATAAAGAGATACGAAAAAATATTTATCATCATAGATTGTTAGATGTGTATTATAGTTTGTATCTTTTACTAGATGGTACGGATAATATAAAAAATAGTGTTGATTTAGAATTAAAATTTAAAAATGAACTTTTAAAAGATAGAGATGAAAAAACAAAAGATTTTATAATGAAACTTCTAAGAAAAAGGTAAGTGTGCATGCAGGGACTCACCGTAAGTGTTGAAATTATAGCGTATAAATTTTAAAAAGGGATTAAAGTGAAAAGATCAGATGGTAAAAGTTTAGATATAAAAGAGCAAAATATAGAAAAACTAAAAGAGTTATTTCCAGAAGCCTTTAGTGAAGGTGAAATCGATTTTACAAAACTTCAGGAGGAGTTAGGTAACTTTACTGATGATGAAAATGAAAGGTATAACTTTACATGGAACGGTAAACAAAATGCTAAAAGAATCGCTCAAACACAATCTACTGGAACACTAAGACCATCTAAAGAGGATAGTAAAGATTGGGATACTACGCAAAACCTTTACATAGAGGGTGATAACCTAGAGGTTCTAAAACTCCTACAAAAATCATACCACAAACAAGTAAAGATGATATACATAGACCCACCATACAACACAGGTAAAGATTTTGTATATAAAGATAATTTTAGAGACAATATCAAAAACTACCTTGAAGTAACAAACCAAGTAGATAAAGAGGGAAATAAGTTAAGTATAAATGCCGACACAAACGGAAGATACCATAGTGATTGGCTTAGTATGATGTACCCACGCCTTAAGTTAGCTAGAAATTTGTTAAAAGATGATGGGGTTATTTTCATCAGTATAGATGATAATGAAGTAGCAAATCTTAGAAAACTTTGTGATGAGATTTTTGGGGAGGATAATTTTGTAGCAAATGTTATTTGGGAGAAAAAATATACAAGAGCTAATGATGCTAAATGGTTTAGTGATAATCATGATCATATTTTATGTTATGCAAAGTATAAAAATAATTTTTATTTAAATCAATTACCTAGAAATGAAAATCAACTTTCAGCTTATAAAAATCCAGATAAGCATCCTAAAGGTATTTGGAAATCGACTCCATTACATGCAAAAAGTGGAACTAATACAGACGGTTATACATTTTCAAATGGTATTGTATGGTCACCACCACATGGAACATATAGAAGATTTAATGATGAAGCAATGAAAAAAATGGATGAGAATAAAGAAATATGGTTTGGTAAAGATGGTATGCAAATTCCTCAAAGAAAAAGTTTCTTAATTGATATAAAAGATGGTGTTACACCTATAACAATTTGGAAATATGATGAAGTTGGACATAATCATGAAGCAAATAATAATGTAAAAGAATTAGGATTAGGAGGATTATTTTCAAATCCAAAACCAGTTAAATTAGTAAAACAAATATTAAAACTTTCTACAAATAAAAATGATGACCTTATCCTAGATTTCTTCTCAGGTTCAGCAACAACAGCTCATGCAGTAATGCAACTAAATGCTGAAGATGGTGGAGAACGAAAATATATCTGTGTACAAATCCCAGAACTAACAAATACTAAAAGTGAAGCTTACAAAGCAGGATATAAAAATATCTGTGAGATAGGAAAAGAGAGAATCAGAAGAGCAGGGGAAAAAATCAAAGAGGACAACAAAGACAAAGATTTATCCTCTTTAGATACAGGCTTTAAAGTTTATAAATTAGATAGCTCAAATATAAAAGAATGGTGTTACAAATGTGAAGATGATTTAGAATGTTTGTTAGAGTGCCAAGTAAACAATATAAAAGAAGAAAGAAGTGATGAAGATTTACTTTATGAAATTATTATCAAATATGGACTTGATTTAACTTTACCTATTGAAGAAAAATATATAGAAGATAAAAAAATATTTGTTATAGATTCTGGTGAATTAGTAGTATGCCTTGATGATGATATAACCATAACAGTAGTAGAAAAAATAGCTGAGTTTATAAAAAAACAAGTAATTTATGATGAAGAGAAGAAAAAAAGATACTCAAGAGTAGTTTTCAAAGATGGAAGTTTTAAAGATAGTGTTGTTAAAACAAATTCTTTTCAAATACTGAAACAGTTTAATATTGATGAAGTTGTGAGTGTATAGAAAAGTGCAATTACAAAATAATAATGATGAACTTTTAAATAAAGCTATATTTATCATAGATAGTGGTAGAAAAAAGATAGTTGAGGCTACATATAATGAATCTACGACTGGAGAATTTAGATTTTATAGAAGAGGATTAAAAAATGGTATATAAATTTAAAACAGACCAAGCAGTTGCAGGAATTGATTTTGATGTTGAGTTTGATGAGAATCAAAAAATAAATTGTATCATAGGTAAAAATGGTATAGGTAAAACTCAACTTTTAGAAAATATGGCTAAAGCTTTGATATATAGACATTCTATATTCTTAAGAGATGGAGAATATAACTATAAAAGTTTATTCTTACAAAAAGCTATAAGAGACAAAATTAAAGAATATACTTTAGAATTGCCTTTAGAGATAAGTATAAATGATATAAAGATAAAAGATAAAAATAAAGACAAGTGGAGATATTCAGCTTTTAGAGATATTTCTTTAAGTCATCATTCAAAATTTATATGTGATAAACCTATTGTTTTTATAGGTGCAAAAAATAGAGGTTTTACAAAAAATATTGACCCAGATAATATTAAAATTTTAGCAAATTCACAAGGTAGATTTGTTGAGAGTATTAAAAGAACTATGAGTTATATAAATGGTACAGGGTTAGAACAAGAAGAGATAGCAAACTGGTTTGTATCAAGACTTATAGTAAATCCAAATTTTGTTATAGCAGACCAAAATAAATCTAATGAAGTTGTAACAGTTTTAAAACTTATTGAAAGATTAGAGCCATCTATGAAGTTAGTAACTCCAAATGAAGAAGGTGGTAACAGCTTATCTATGCTGTATCATGAGGGGCAATTACTTATAGATGCTATTCCTCTTGATAAACTTTCAACTGGGTTTGTATCTATCATCAAAATATTTCAAGAGATTGTAGCAGGTTATGGTGGTTGGAGTAACTTGAGCGATTTAAGTCAAGTAGATGGTATAGTTTTTATAGATGAGATAGAACCTCATTTACATATAAGTTGGCAAACAAAAATTATAGGGATACTCAAAGAGTTTTTTCCAAATACTACCTTTTATATAACTACCCATTCTCCTTTGGTTTTAGCTGGTCTTAAAGATGGTGAAGCTTATGAACTTTATAAAGATGATAAGTTTGTAAAAACAAAAAAAATAGAGAATATTGATAATTATTTTTTAAATGATATTGTAAAAGAGTTTTTTGGGGTAGATTTGAATCAAGAGAAGATAGATAATCCAAATAAAGTAAAGCAAAAAAAAGCAAAAAGTATGCTTTTAGATTTAGCTAAAACTCTTAAAGAGGAAGTGTAATGAAGTATTTTTTAGATACAAATATCATTATAGATTTTTTAAATAAAGAGCCAAAAGCTATAGAAAAGCTTACTGAAATAGTAAGTGAAAATGATAGTGAATTGTTTGTAAATAGATTAGTTACTCTTGAAAGTTTAAGAACTATTTCTATAAAAAATAGTAAAATTTTTAGACAATCAAAAGAGATATTTGAAAATTTTGAAAAGATAGATATAGTTCCTGATATTTACAATAATACCATTGAATTTTCAAGATATTTTAAAACTGAAAAACATCAAAGTTTAAAAGGTAAATGTGAAGCTATTGATTTACTTCATTTTATAACAGCAAAGTATTATAATTTAGAGTTAATTTCTTATGATAAAGATTTTGAACGACTAGAGAATATATATCAAGAATTTTTGCTAGAAAATGAGAGTAAATAGATGAAAATACAATTTGAAAACAACCTAGAGTATCAAGATAGAGCTATAAGCTCCATAGTAGATATATTTGAAGGGCA
>Ga0256842_1000935_pt1 | contig 24991 bp, 28 predicted proteins | sample 4559240metaG_FD_185973 | JGI IMG/M metagenome (GOLD analysis project Ga0256842, IMG submission 185973) | Hydrothermal vent microbial communities from Guaymas Basin, Mexico - 4559-240 | ecosystem: Environmental > Aquatic > Marine > Hydrothermal vents | place: Mexico: Guaymas Basin | collected... | reverse complement strand
AGAGGTATGCAAAAAAACGGTTTTTAACGATGTTGTTGTAAATAAAGGAGCCCTTGCAAGAATTATACCCATAAAAACCTTTGCGAAAATAGGCTCCAAAAAACATCTTGTTGCGGTTTATGAAGCGGATGGTCTTATTGTATCAACTCCGTCAGGTTCAACAGCATATAATTTGGCAGCAGGCGGGCCCATCATTTATCCCACTATGGATGCTTTTATTATTACGCCCATATGTCCTCATACACTTTCAAATAGACCCCTTGTTGTGCCGAATAGTATAGAGTTATTAATTCAGATTAAAGAGGATATTGAAGATGTAATGGTAACACTTGACGGACAGATAGGCTACAAGCTCTCGAAAAACAATATTATAAAAATTGAAAAATCAAAGGAAAAAATAAAGCTCTTAACTTTTAAGAATAAGAATTATTTTGATATTTTAAGAGAAAAATTAGGTTGGGAAGAGAGAAAAATAGTTAGCATAAAATGTTAAGAAAAATTCAGATAAGAAATTTTTTAACCATAGAATATGCAAATATAGACTTAAGCCCGCACCTTACTACGATTATAGGCGAATCCGGTTCCGGAAAATCTTTAATCTTAAAGGCTATAAGTGTAATTTTTGCACAGAAAACAGACACTGCATTTATTGGACAGTTTGAAGATAAAAGCATAATTAAACTTCTGTTTTCCTTAAATAAAAGGCAGATGGAGATATTCGGGCAGTACGGTATTTTTGATGATGAGATTTTAATAGAAAAAGTTATACAGAAAAAAAAAGCAAAATCTTACATTAATCACGAGCCTGTAAATGCAAAACTTTTGAATGAAATGCAGGTTATTCTTTTTGATATGGTTTCTCAGGATTATAAATTTTACATATTTAATTCTGAAAATATTCTTAATAATCTTGATAAATTGGTGGATAATTCCGTTATACTTGAGTATAAAACCGCATATAAAAATTTTCTAAAGATTAAGAGTGAGCAAAACAACATTCAAAGTAGTATAGACAAAATAAAAGAGATGCATCCTGAAATTATGCTTGATAAAATAGATAAAGTTAATCCGAAAGAAAATGAATACGAAAGACTGAATGAAATTTCAAAAAAAATTAAATCATCGGCTTTAATCAAGAGTGAAATAGGAAAAATAGTCGATTCTTTGTATGAAAATGATGATTCCATAGAATCTAAATTTTATATATTTTTAAGGAGTCTTGATAAAATTGCAGCTGCCGGGGTTAATATAAAAGAATTAAAGGAAAACTTTGAAGAGATATATGCAAAAATCAATTCTTCAAAAGATAGTGTTTATGATTTATTAAAGGAGAGTGACAGTGACTTTAATATAGATGATATAGAATCAAGATTGTTTAAGTTAGAAGAACTTCAAAGGAAATTTTCAAAAAGTATTAATGAAATATTGAAGGATAGAGAAAAATTTAAAAAACTTATAGAAGAACGGAGTGAACTTCAGTTTAAGTTAGAAAAAATAACGGAAAAATTGCATAGATTTGAGGATGAAGTTGAAGAAAAAGCTAACAAACTTTCTTTAATGCGTAGAAAGATAGCTAAAATATTTGAAACTAAAATAAAACTATATTTAAGTAGCTTGATGCTTAAAGAAAGTAGCGTAGAATTTGAATTTTCAGAAAAAGCAATTGACGAAACAGGAAAAGATTCCGTTAGAATTCTATTTTCTGCAAATCCCGACATAAAACCCTTGGATATAGAAAAAATAGCATCAGGAGGGGAACGCTCGAGATTTATTTTAAGTCTTATGAAATCCATATTAAACATTCAGGATTTAGGGAAAACGGTCTTTTTTGACGAGATAGAATCGGGTATGGGTAAGGAATCGTTGCAAAAAATGTCCGAAATGATAAGCGGACTATCAAAAAAAGGTCAAATTGTGCTTATAACGCACAATGAACAGCTTGCCAAGATATCCGATAAGGTCTTTAAGGTTGAGAAGAGTTTTAACGGCACGGTTACAAAGAGTTTTGTTAATGAAATAGGCAAAGAAGATATATGAATAAAAATGTAATAATAACCGGCGGAGGGACGGGCGGACATCTTTTTGCAGCCCTCTCTTTTGCGGATTATGTTAAAAAACAGGGATATCATCCCATATTTATAGGCTCTGTTCATGGTATGGAAAGGGATTTTTTAAAAGACGATAAGTATGAATATTATTTACTCAATTCAAGGGGTTTTGTCGGGAAATCTTTATTTGACAAATTTAATAGCGTTATAAATTTATTCGCATCTTTTTTCAAGGCTTTAAAGTATATAAATAGTAAAAAGCCTCTATTTTCCATAGGTTTTGGCGGATATACAACAATGCCCGTCATAACATCATCTAAGTTTCTTGGTATAAAAACCGCTATTGTTGAGCAAAATTCAATAGCAGGAAAGGCAAATAAGCTACTGCAACATTTTTCTAATTTTGTATTTGTTAATTACGAAAACAGCGTCAGATTTTTTAAAAATAAAAATACGATAGTCGTGGGAAATCCGACAAGGAAAAGCTTGTATATAGAGCGAAGGGAATTTAACAATAAAAAAATAAAAATAGGTATAATAGGTGGAAGTAGAGGTGCAAAAAGTATAAATAGAGCTATGATGGAATTTAGCAAAATGTGCGATTTGGATATAGATGTTATTCATCAAACCGGTAGGGATGACTATGAAACAGTCAAAAAATGCTACAAAGAAAACAACAAAGACTGGAAAGTTTATGAATTTATATACGATATGAGAAATTTTTATGAAGAGATAGACTTCATAATATGTCGCTCAGGGGCAGGAACACTAAGTGAAATAGCCTGTGCGTCACTCGGCTCATTGCTTGTGCCTTATCCTTTTGCAATTTATAATCATCAATACCATAACGCAAAAATATTTGAAGATGCCAAAGCTGCCATAATTTTAGAAGATAAAAATTTAAGTGGAAAAAGTTTGCTTGATATTATATCATCTGTAGATTATGAATCTTTGAGAAGTTTGTCTGTTAATGCATCTTTTTTATGCAAAAAGGATGTTTGTGAAAAAATTTTAAGAACAATTAACGGCGATTAGGGATTGAAATGAAGGTAATAGCAATTACAAATCAAAAAGGCGGAGTGGGTAAAACCACAACTGCTATAAATCTTGGTGCATCTTTGGCTGTTTACGGCAAGAAAGTGCTAATGCTTGATATGGACCCTCAGGCAAACGCAACAAGCGGGTTAAATATGGAAAAGGATGCATGTATCTATCACGCATTGATAGGCAAAAGAAGTTTAAAATCACTGATTATAGCAACGGAAACGGAAAATTTATATATAGTACCTTCAAATATATCTTTAATAGGTGCCGAAATTGAATTATCAAACAAAAAAGATAAGGAAAAAATTTTAAAGAATTTATTGAAAAATATTAAAGGCTTTGATTATGTACTTATAGATTGTCCTCCGTCTTTAGGAATGCTTACAATTAACGCTTTGGTTGCCGCTGATTCAGCTTTGGTGCCCGTTCAATGTGAATATTTTGCAATGGAAGGTTTGGCACAGCTTCTTCACACTATTAATTTGGTTAAGAAGACATTTAATCCGTATTTGAATATAGAAGGCATACTTTTAACTATGCATGACAAGAGGAATAATCTATCAAAACAGGTTGAGATGGAATTAAAAAGACATTTTCCCAAATATGTTTTCAAAACTATAATTCCAAGAAATGTTAGGCTTTCGGAAGCGCCGAGTTTTGGCAAATCTATTCTTTCATACGATATAAAATCCTCAGGCAGTAAGAGTTATATGTCACTTGCGAAAGAGGTTATAAAATATGCGTAAAGACGACAATAGATTAGGTAGAGGACTGTCGGCTATCTTTGGAGATATAGATGATTTTAACAATGAAAATAAAATAGAAACCCTATCTTTAGACTTAATAACTAAAAATCCATATCAACCGAGAAAGGATTTTGATGAAGAAAATATAGCAAGCCTTGCAGAATCTATCAAAGAAAAGGGCGTTTTACAGCCAATTATAGTTAGAGAAAAGGACGGTAAATTTGAAATTATTGCCGGTGAAAGAAGATTTCTTGCCGCACGAAAAGCCGGTTTAAACGCAATACCCGCCATTGTTAAAAATATAAGTGACAAGGAATCGGCTGAGATAGCGCTGATAGAAAATATACAAAGAAAAGATTTAAATCCTGTGGAAGAGGCGTATGCTTATAAAAAACTTATAGATGAGTTTCATTACAAACAAGAAGAATTGGCAAAAAAGATAGGTAAAGATAGAACGACAATAACCAACTCTATGCGAATACTTAAATTGCCCAGAGAAATATTGGAAATGCTAAGAAAAAATGAAATAACACAAGGGCATGCCAGAACTCTTTTATCCCTAAAAGACTCAAAAGAACAAAAGAGTCTCGCCAAAAATATTAAAAATAAAAAAATGAGTGTGAGAGAAACGGAAAGTGTAGTGTCAAAGATAGCACAAAGAGAAGAATATAAGGAATACGAGGAAAAGCTGAAATCTATTTTTGGTCAAAAAAGAGTCAAACTGAGATACGGAAACAAAAAATCTAAGATTGAAATAGAATTCAGTAATATTGAAGAGTTAAAAAATATTTTTGAGAGGTTTGGATAGTGAGAAAATTATTTTTATTTGTGTTGATTATTTTCTTTTTCGCTTCGTATTCTTACGCTGCTAATTTAAGAATAGGCGGTGTAATAAATAATGAACATGGTGTTGGAATTGACGAGGTTGAAGTTTATATATTGTCGCACGATAAAATAATAGCCTCCACAAAAACTACAGTTAACGGGAGTTACTTTAAAGAAATAGAGATAGACAAAACCGTTAATCCAAAAGATTTAACTATAGAATTTAAAAAAACAACATATAAAACCATAAAATCAAAATTGGATGATATTTTAACAAGCAGTAGTGTAAACGGTGACAACATATTTGTAGCCACAACAAATAAGGTAATGGGAAGAACAATCACACCGGCATTTTGGATATCTTTAATAGTATTGATTTCCATATTTGCACTTATATCTTTTGAGGTGTTTCATAGGACGGTGGCTGCTCTGGTCGGTGCAAGTTTGTTGCTTTTTATATCCTACACCTTTGGAACTTTTAATGAGAACTATTTCATTATATCGTTTGATGAGGCTGTTCATTCTATAGATTTTAATGTTATATTTCTTCTTATGAGTATGATGATTATAGTTGGGGTTATGAAAAAAACCGGCGTATTCCAATGGTTGGCTTATAAATCATACGCTCTATCAAAGGGTAATGTGTTTAAACTTTCTATAATTCTTATGTTCGTTACCGCTGTTGCAAGTGCTTTTTTGGATAATGTTACAACAATGCTTTTACTTGCACCGATTTCCATAGAAATAGCTATAATGTTAAGAATTAATCCTGCGAGCCTTCTAATGCCTGAGGTTATGGCTTCTAATATGGGTGGAACTGCAACACTTATAGGTGACCCTCCGAATATTATGATAGGTTCCTATGCACATCTGACCTTTAATGATTTTTTAATAAACCTTGCCCCTGTTATTTTTATAATATTGATAGTGAATGTTTTTGTAATGAAACTTTACTACAATAAAGAGTATAAAAAAGGAAAAATTGAAAATATAGATGAACTTCTATCAAAACTTAGAGAAGAGTATAAAATAACCGACTATAAGCTTCTCAAACATTCACTTTTTGTTCTTGGTTTTGTAATTTTGCTTTTTATTACACACGGTATGCTTCATATGGAACCGTCGATAGCCGCAATGAGCGGTGCAGCTCTACTTCTACTATTGAGCGGTGTAAACATTACTGAAATAATGGAGCATGAAGTTGAATGGACAACACTCGTATTTTTTATGATGCTATTTATTATTGTTGGTGCAGCGGAAGAAACGGGTTTCATATCTTTAATTGCTACAGTCGTCAAAGATTTGTCGGGCAATAGTATGTTGCTTGCTATAATATTCATTATGTGGGTTAGCGCATTTGCCTCTGCAATTGTCGATAATATACCTTTTACCGCTACTATGCTACCTGTGGTGGCATATTTAACGGAAACTATACCGGGAGCCGGAAATACCCTCTGGTGGGCATTGGCGCTTGGTGCTTGTCTTGGTGGCAACGGAACACTAATAGGTGCAAGCGCAAATGTCGTGACGGCGGGTTTTGCAGAAAGGTCAGGTTACCCTTTAACTTTCGGTTCGTTTTTAAGGGTCGGCGGACCGACAATGATAATATCTGTTTTTATAGCTATGGTCTGGTTATTAATAGGAGGATGATGTGTTAAATGATGCCAATAAAAATGTAGTTTTAATAGCAAAAGGCTCCAAAGCGGGTGAAGCGGCTCTGTTTAAAGCCTTAGAGATTGCCAATGAATTGAAATGCAATAAATTATTTATGCTTTTTGTCGCTGATAATGATTTCTTTGCAGGAGACGGAAGCGGTTTTTCAAAATCTGAAGAATCGGTAAATGAAGGCTTGGATGCTATAGGTGATGCCATATTACGCAAACTGATAAATATCGCAAAAGAGATGGATGAAAAAATAAAGGTTGAAACCATTGTTCTTCATGGGAATACTGCTTCTGAAATATTGGATTTTGTCAAGAACAATAAAATAGATGTGTTGGTTATACCAAGAGATAAAAGGGGTCCTATAGAAAAATCTCTAACGGGCGGAGATATAGAGCCTTTTATAAAAGAGATATCCAATTATACAAAACTGATTCTGGTGGAATAATCTTTTAAAAGGTCTCTTTTAAGGTTTCTTGAAAATTATTGACATATTATATTGATTATGATAAATTTCGAGAGTTTTTATTACAATTACATTGGAGGTTAAAACAGTATGGTTGATTTGAATTCCACTATCTTTATTCAAATGATAGGTTTCTTGTTACTTCTGATTATACTTAATGTTATACTTTACAAACCTATTCTGTCCATTATAGAAAATCGTAAAAAGAAGATTCAAGGTTTTATTGATGAATCCGAATTGTTACGAAGTCAATCGGCATTGAAAGAGAAGGAGTATAACGAGAAGCTGTCTGAAGCTGAATTTAAAGCTAAAAAAGAGTATAACGAATCTTTAATTAATGCCATGAAAGAGAAAGATGCTAAGATTGCGGAAGAAAATTTAAAGACAAGAAAAATTATCGACAGTTATAAAAAAGAGGTGGCATCTGCCTTAGATAAAGAATCTGAGAGTTCAAAAAAATATAGCTTGGAAATATCAGATGCAATATATACTCAAGTTGTAGGCGAGAGGGGTTAGTGTTATGAGAATATTGGTTACTTTATTTCTTTTTGTGTTACTGCCGTGTATTGCTTTTGGTGCAGAAGAGGGTCAAATGGAAGCCCATATGGTTTGGAGAATTATAGATTTTGTTATTTTTGTCGGTTTTCTCTACTATTATATGAAAAAGCCTATAGTGAACTTTTTTAAAAGCAGAAGGGAATCTATAGAAAATAGCTTGAAAGATGCCGAGAAACTTAAAGCGGATGCCGAGAAACTTAAAAGAGAAACCGAAGAAAAGGTAAAAAACCTCGATGATGAGATAAATAATATAATGAACACCTTTTTGTCGATGTCTAAAAAAGAAAAGGAAAATGCCTTAAAAGAAGCTGAAATGATTATTAAAAGGATGAGGGAAAGTATCGAGGAGGAAAAGGCATCTTTAATTAACAAGGCAAATTCCGAGCTTCTAAAGCGTATGGTATCTGAGGCTATAGAGAATGCAACATCCAAACTTTCAAATTTAAATGCCGAGGAACATCAGAACATTAATAAAAAATATATAGAATTTATTAGGAGTGTTTCATAATGGCAGATAGAAAGATTTCTATAAGATATGCAAGGGCATTGTATGATATATGCATTGATAAGTCATTGGATATGCGTGAAGTTTTAAGAGAGTTGAAGAATTTTTATCATATAAGCATTGATAATCAGCCTTTATTTGAGTTTTTAACAATTACAATAGTACCTTTCAGCAGAAAAGAATTACTAATCAATCGTTTAACTACCTATAAGGTCGAACTTAACAAGTTCGCCGGTGAGTTTATTAAGTATGTGGTGCGTAAAAACAGATACAACTTGTTTAAAGAAATTATAGAGATTTTCGAAGATCTTGTTGATGAAAAGGATAATATACTTAAAGCCCATGTTAAAAGCGCAGTAGATTTAGATGAGTCTTACAAAAAAGAGTTGAAAGAGCAACTTGAAGGGAAGTTTAACAAAAATATAGAGCCGGATTTTACGCTTGACGAAACCTTAATGGCAGGTGTTGTTGTGCAGGTTGGTGATACTGTTTATGACGGTAGTGTTAAAACATATTTAAACAATTTGAATAGAAAATTATTAAAATTGTCGATTTAAAGAATAATAAAGGAGGATTGTTGAATGCAGATTAAAGCTAGCGAAGTAAGTAACATTATAAAGAAAGAAATAGAAAGCACTCAAGAGTTTATTAATGTCAGTGAAGTTGGAACAGTGCTTAATGTCGGAGATGGTATTGCAAGGGTTTATGGTCTTCAAAATGCTATGGCAAATGAATTGGTTGAGTTTGAAAATGGTGTAATAGGAATGGCATTGAACTTGGAAGAGGACAATGTTGGTGTAGTTGTCTTAGGAGACTATAAAGATATAAAAGAGGGCGATAGTGTTAAAAGAACTAAAAAAATATCTCAGGTTCCTGTAGGAAATTCCCTTGTAGGAAGGGTTGTTGATGCCTTGGGTAGAGCGATAGACGGCAAGGGAGCTATAGAGAGCGAAGAGCATAGAAGAATAGAGATAAAAGCTCCGGGAATTGTTCAAAGACAGCCTGTTACAGAACCCTTGCAGACAGGTATTAAGGCTATCGATGCAATGATTCCGATAGGAAGAGGGCAGAGAGAGCTCATAATAGGTGATAGACAGATAGGTAAAACACAGATAGCAATCGATACGATTATAAATCAGAAAAATACGGATGTATATTGTATTTATGTCGCAATAGGTCAGAAAAGGTCTACGGTTGCGCGAATACATAAAAAATTAGAAGAAATGGGTGCAATGGAATATACAACAATAGTTTCAGCAACTGCATCAGATCCGGCACCTTTGCAGTATATAGCACCTTATACAGGTGTTACGATGGGCGAATATTTTAGAGACAACGGAAAGCATGCTTTAATTATATACGATGATTTGAGTAAACATGCACAGTCCTATAGACAGGTTTCACTGCTTCTTAGAAGACCGCCGGGAAGAGAGGCATATCCCGGAGATGTCTTTTATTTACACTCCAGATTGCTCGAAAGGGCTGCAAAGCTTTCAGATGCACTTGGCGGAGGTTCCTTAACGGCACTTCCTATTATTGAAACTCAGGCAGGCGATGTTTCTGCATATATACCTACAAATGTTATTTCCATTACGGATGGTCAGATATACCTTGAGAGTGATTTCTTCTATGCCGGCATCAGACCTGCTGTTAACGCAGGTATATCGGTTTCAAGGGTTGGAGGCGCTGCTCAAGTTAAAGCTATGAAACAGGTTGCCGGTACACTCAGACTTACTTTGGCACAATACAGAGAACTTGCGGCATTTGCTCAGTTTGGAAGTGACTTGGATAAAGTAACACAGCAACAGCTTAACAGGGGTGAAAGGATGACAGAGATATTAAAACAACCTCCATATGAGCCACTCGAAGTTGAAAAGCAGATTCTTATCATTTATGCAGGAAACAACGGCTACCTTGATGATGTGGAAGTTAAAAATCTAAAAAAATATGAAAACGAAATGTATAAATTCATAGAAGCAAAATATGAGAATATTTTTACGGGATTGAAAGAGAAGAAAAAAATAGATGATGACTTAAAGAAAAAAATAGATTCTGCATTGGATGAGTTTAAAAAGGTATTTAAACCTTAAGGGGCATTGTTATGGCTGTAAGTATGAAGGATATTAAAAGAAAGATAGCGAGCGTCCAAAAAACACAGCAAATAACTAAGGCTATGAAAATGGTTGCCGCTGCGAAACTGCGTAAAACGCAAGAAGCGGCTCTACAATTTAGGCCATATATGTATAAATTTGGACAGATTATACATTCTTTGGTAGATTCATCATCTCATTTAGAGCATCCGCTCTTATTTTTAAAGGATGTTAAGAATGTTGACTTAATTGTTTTGACATCCGATAAAGGTTTGTGTGGAGCTTTTAACCATAATGTGATTAAAGAATCTGAAAATCTTATAAAGGGTAAATTTGCGTCAAAAAATGTTTCTCCTGTTCTTATAGGTAAATTTGCGAACAACTATTTTAAATTTAAAGGCATACAGGCAAAAAATTCATATACGGACATACTTAAAGATAAGGCAACCTATGAAGATGCAAGTATGATAATGAGTCAAGTTATTGAAGATTTTATAAACGAAAAAAGTGACGAAGTGTATGTTGTTTATAACAAATTTGTTAATGTTTTGGTGCAAAAGGTTGTTGTAAAGAAAATTTTGCCAATGTCATTTGAAGATTCGGTTCCTGTTGGTAATGTAACCGAGAAATTTCTATTCGAACCTGATAAATCAAGCGTTTTAGCTGAATTGTTGCCAAAATATGCCAAAATGAATCTGTATGAAAGTATGCTTGAATCTTTGGCTGGTGAATATGCGGCAAGAATGACAGCTATGGATGCTGCAACTACGAACGCAGGAGAAATGATAGATAATTTGACATTGGAATTTAATAAAGCGAGACAGGCGTCCATTACCAGAGAACTTGTTGAAATTACAACAAGTATCGAAGCAATGAAATAATAAGAGGTATAAAAGGAGTTATAATATGCAAGAAAAAGGAAAAGTTGTACAGGTTATAGGTGCAGTGGTAGATGTTGAATTTGAAAGCGGTAATTTACCACCGATATATACAGCTTTAAAGGTAAATAAAAATGATATTGAAGGTGCAACATCAGATTTGGTTTTGGAAGTTTCTCAACATCTCGGAGAGAATAGGGTAAGAACCATTGCTATGGATTCTACGGATGGTTTGGTGAGAGGCACAGAAGTTGAGAATACAAACCAATATATAACTGCACCGGTAGGTGAAGGCGCTCTTGGAAGAATTATGAATGTTGTGGGCGAACCTGTAGATGAGTTGGGAGAAATCAAATCCGATGTACATTGGCCTATACATAGAGATGCTCCTCTTCTTGAAGACCAGTCAACTGAAAATGAAATGTTTGAAACGGGTATTAAGGTTATTGACCTTTTATGCCCTTACGGTAAAGGCGGAAAAACAGGACTGTTCGGCGGTGCCGGAGTTGGTAAAACAGTTCTTATTATGGAACTTATTCACAATGTTGCTATGCAGCATGGAGGCTATTCTGTTTTTTGCGGAGTCGGTGAAAGAACAAGAGAGGGTAATGATTTATGGAACGAGATGAAGGAATCAGGCGTTATAGATAAAGCGGCTTTGATTTATGGTCAGATGAACGAGCCCCCAGGAGCAAGAGCAAGGGTTGCATTGACCGGACTTACTGTTGCTGAATATTTCCGAGATGAAAAAAACTTGGATGTTCTCATATTTATCGATAATATTTTTAGATTTACGCAGGCTGGTAGTGAAGTTTCAGCTCTACTTGGAAGAATTCCATCTGCTGTTGGTTATCAACCTACACTTGGTACGGATATGGGTGAGTTGGAAGAAAGAATTACCTCTACAAAGAACGGCTCTATTACTTCTGTTCAGGCTATTTATGTTCCTGCAGACGATTTAACAGATCCTGCCCCTGCTACTACATTTTCACATCTTGATGCCACAACTGTTCTTTCAAGAAAATTAACCGAGCTTGGTATTTATCCTGCTGTCGATCCTTTGGATTCAACTTCAAGAATTATGGATCCTATGGTTGTAGGTCAAGAACATTATGATATAGCAAGGAACATACAGGAAATTCTACAAAGATACAAAGAACTTCAGGATATTATAGCTATTCTCGGTATGGAAGAGCTGAGCGAAGAGGATAAGGTTATTGTTAACCGTGCAAGAAAGATACAGAGATTCTTGTCGCAGCCATTTTTTGTTGCTGAACAGTTTACGGGAATTAGCGGGAAATATGTATCAATCAAAGATACCATTAGAGGGTTTAAAGAAATTATAGACGGTAAGCATGACGATATACCTGAGCAAGCATTTTATCTTGTAGGAACCATTGAAGAAGCTTTGGAAAAAGCTAAAACTCTTACATAAGGAGATTTAAAATGCTTAATTGTTCAATTGTTACTTTGTCGAAGAAGGTATTCGAGGGAAATATTACCTATATGTCTGCACCCGGAAAAGTAGGTGAGTTTGGCGTATTGCAAGATCATGAAAACTTTATAACTACTTTGGATGTAGGCATAGTTGATATTACTGCAGAAAGTGGTGAAGAAAAAAAATTCCTTGTCATCGGAGGATATTTTGAGGTTACTGAAAATAATGTAATCGTTATAGCTGATGAAGTCTATACAAGTGAAGATATTGATAAGGCATACGCTGAGAGTAATACAAATAAATTCAAGGATAAACTTGCATCATTAAATTTCAATGATGAAGAATATGAAAAAACGAAATTTGCATATGCGAAATACTCAAATATGCTTAAATTGGTATCATAATGACTAATTATTTTGGGTTTGAACAGATAGGCACTATTGCAATAATAGTGCTTGCTGTTCTTGCAGTTATGTCTGTTTTTTCTTGGAGTTTTATAATATACAAATGGTTTTCACTAAACTCATTATCAAGTAAAAACAGGATTTTTTTAAATAAGTTTATAGAATCAAACGATAAAAACGGTCTGGACTCTTTTGCCGATGCGAATAATTCACTCGCTGCGCATATTTATCTTTTGCATAAAAAATCGTACGCCGATGCTGCTACATTTTTAGAAATGTCAATAAAAAATTTGGAAGGTAGCTTTCCTTGGCTTTCATCGGTTGGTTCAACTGCACCTTTTATTGGTCTCTTCGGAACAGTTTGTGGTATTATTAATGCGTTCAGTAACATAGGTTCTTCGGCTAATGTAAGCATATCAACGGTTGCCCCCGGAATATCGGAGGCTCTAATAACTACAGCCGCAGGTATATTTGTTGCCGTACCGGCAGTTATAGGGTATAATATACTGTATACAAAGTTATCTTCTATAATTAGAGAGGTTGAAGGTTTCTTAGAAGCTATTTCTAATGAAAAAATGCAGTAGATCTTTAAAACAATTTTCCGATATAAATATAACGCCACTTGTTGATGTAGTTCTTGTGTTGCTTATTATTTTTATGGTGACTACGCCTATGCTCGTAAAGGGCATAAAAGTGAGTTTGCCAAAAACAGCATCTTCAAGCACGAAAATTGATAAAAAAGATATTGTTTTATCAATTGATAAAAACGGAAACTATTATATAGACAAGGTTCGTGTAAAAAAGCAGGCTTTGGGCGATTTTTTAAAGAATCATTTAAAATCGTCTCTCATAATTAAGGCTGACAAAAGTGTTGATTATGGAAAAGTGGTTCAGGTCATAGATATTGCTAAAAAATCCGGTATTGATAGGGTAGGGCTTGCCACTCAGCCTAAGCAATGAAACTAATAAGTGTTCTTTTATCGGTTTTAATTCATCTTTCTTTTGTTCTTATCTATCTTGTTATAGTACACGATAAGCCCATTATTAGTAAAAAAAATCAGAATGTATACAATGTGCAACTTATTTCCATAAAGCATAAAAGTGCTAAAAAGAAAATTATAAGGAGTAAACCAAAAAAAACAGTTACAAAACATAAAGATATTCATAGAAAGATTCATAAAAAAACAGCTATAAAACATAAAAAAAGAGAAAATAAAAAATATGTAAATATTAAAAAGAAGATTGCAGAACTTAAGAAAAAGGCTAAAATTGCGGAAAAGAAACAGATGAAAGAGAAAGTATTGAGAGAAGAAAAAATAAGACAAAAGCTAATAGAGCATAGAATAGAAGCCATGAAAAATGAAATTGCAGAAAAAGAAAACGAAGAAAAGACTAAAATTGCAGTAGCAAATTATAGCGGCGTAATAAACAATATAATAAAAAATAATTGGGGTGTGGAAAAAGGTATCATAAAAAATAAACAATTTATAACAAAGGTTGATATTAAAATTGATTATAAAGGCAATATAATTTATAGTGCGATAGAAAAAGGTTCAGGAAACAAGTATGTTGATACAACAGCTGTAAGTGCCATTAATAAAAGTAATCCTTTACCCAGACCACCAAAGGATATACTTGATAGCGGATATGTGGAATTTATTATAACATTTGATACAAGGGAAAAAGAATGAAAAAGATTATTGTTTTGTTTGTACTGTTCTTAATTTATTTAAATCTATCTGCCGAAGCTAAAGTTTTTCAAATTACGATTGATAACCCCAATTATAAACCTATAGGCATAGGATTGTGGGGGTTTCAATCTAAAGATAAATCCTCTGCGTTGATTTTAAAATCTACAATAGAAAGAGATTTGCGTATGTCGGGCTTTTTTTATGTAGATAAGACTCAACACTTTTCATACGACGCCCCGTTTAGCGTTGTCTGCGGTTTATCAAAAATAGATAATTTGGATTATGCTGTTTATGGTAATTTAATCGTTGAAAACAATGATAGCATTTATGCAAATATAAAACTTGTCAATTCCGCTAACAAAACATTAATGTTTAACGGCTCATTCTATTCAAATAAAGAATCATTAAAATGGTTGGGACATAGAGTGAGCGATAAAATTATAGAGTATATAACGGGTGTTTACGGGCCTTTTGAAAGCAAGATAATCTTCGCAAGAGGGAAGGGCAAAATAAGAGATATATATGCCTGCGATTTTAATGGTGAAAACATTGAAAGACTAACAAAATGGCATACTATGAATATCCTTCCGAAGTGGATAGATAAATATGAAATAAGTTTCCTTTCTTATAAGTATGGAAAACCTTCTCTTTTTTTGTTTAACATCAGAACAGGAAAAATAAGAAAATTATTTTCTAATTCCAATCTAAGTATATCTGCTGTTAAATATAAAAACAATTTTGCTGTTCCGTTTTCGAAAAACGGTGATGTAGATATTTATGAAGTTAACAGAAACGGCAGAATAATTAAAAATTTTACACACAACTACGGCATAGATGTATCACCAAACTTTACAAGTGACTATTCTAAGATGGTATTTGTATCAAACAGAACATCTTCACCACAGATTTATGTGAAAGATTTATCTTCGGCTTTTGAATCATCTATAAGGTTGACATTTAACGGAAAGTATAATTCAAGTCCTGCATTGTCACCGAATAATCGTAAAATTGCATATATTTCAATAGAAAAAGGGAAAACAGCTCTAAAAATTATGAATATTGACGGTTCTGAAGACAAAACAGTTATGACAGGATACAACTTAGATTCTCCGAGCTGGTCTTATGATTCGAGGTATGTTGCTATTGAAGCTGAGATGGGCGGTGTGCGTGGCATATATATAGTTAATACATTAAATAATAAATATTTTCTTGCAATGGGCGGAAACGGTATGTATAATGGGCTAAGTGTGAGTGGGAGATTTAGGTAAAAAAGAGGTGTGAAATGTTAAGAAAATGTGCATTATATTCCATTGTTTTATTGTTGATGCTGACATTGTCTTACGGGTGTTCTACAAGTGGCAATTCAAAGATGCTTAAAGCATCTCAAACAGACCTAAATCATAAAAATTCAACATCACAAAACAGCCTGAAATATCCTTCTGTAAACAATCTAAATACTGAAGAATATGCTTCTAAAAATATCAATCTTACAATCAAGTCACTAAAGAAAGAGATACATTTTAAATTTAATAGTGCTACCATAGAAAATATTGATGAATATGGCATAAATGAAGATTCAAAAAATATTTTAAATAATATAGCATCGTTTATGGCAAACCACCCGTCAATGAAGATTAGAATAGAGGGAAACTGCGACGAAAGAGGGACGGAAGAGTACAACCTGGCACTTGGTCAAAAAAGGGCTGAATCGGCAAAAGGGTATCTAATTTCCAAAGGTATAACGCCGAATAGGATTGAGACCATATCTTATGGAGAAAGTCAACCTGTGGATTTTGGACATAATAATTTGGCTTGGTCAAAAAATAGAAGAGATTATTTTGTTTTCTACAAATAAATTTTTGGAGGTATCGAATATGAAAAGAAAAGTTATTTCATTTGCTGTATCCGTTGCAGTTGTATCATTTATAGGTTATGGATGTTCAAGCAGTCAATGCAAAACGAAAACAGCACAACCTAAGGCAAAGGTATCAGTAGAGCAACAGGTTCCTGAGCAAACTAAAACTACCACAGATAAACAGTTATCCACCATCTTCCAGGATGTGCATTTTAACTTTGATAGGTATAATCTAACGGTTATTAATAAATATGGAATTAAACAGGATGTTCCTGCTGTTCTCGATGTTATAACTGATTTTATGGCAAACCACCCGTCAATGAAGATTAGAATAGAGGGAAACTGCGACGAAAGAGGGACGGAAGAGTACAATCTGGCACTTGGTCAGAAAAGGGCTAAATCGGCAAAAGAGTATCTAATTTCCAAAGGCATAGCATCAGATAGGATTGAGATTGTATCTTACGGCGAAAGTAAACCTATAGCTACAGGACATACTCAAAAAGCTTGGGCAAAAAATAGAAGAGACCATTTCACGGTACTCTCAAAATAGGTTCGCAACATATGAAAAAAATATGCATTTTAATAGTAGCTCTGTTTTTTTCACTTTCAAGCTACGGGTTTTCGGCTGAAAATCCGTATGCTTTGGATACTAAGGTTATCAAGAATGAACAATCTATAGAGCTTCTAAAACAACAACAGGCTGATTTATATCTAAAAATGGAAAATCTTCTTGTAAAATACGGAGAATTAAAGGGTCGTTTAGAAGAATTAGAAAATAGGCTAAGGGTTAATCATAGTGTTTCAGTTACATCCACAAATAACGCAAATCCGTCTGAAAATCAAAATTCAAGCGGTCTAACCGGTAATAATGTCAAGGATAATGGAACTGCAGTAAAGGATACAAAAAAAATAATAGACAACAGCCCAAATACCGTATCACATAATGCAACCCTATCTCAAACTATGAGTGATAAAGATGCTTACAAAAAGGCAAAGGCTTTATATGACAATAAATCTTACGATCAGGCTATTGTAGCCTTTAAAGGGTTTAAGAAGAAGTATAAACATTCCCAATATGTTCCAAATGCAATATTTTTTATAGCACAATCATACTTTAAAAAAGGCTCGTATGACCAAGCTATAATAAACTATGATTACTTAATAAACACATATCCTAAAAGTAGTAAAATTGCGGATGCTTTGGTAAAAGAAGGTATATCCTTTGTGAAGTTGGGTGATAAGATAGACGGAAAATATATGCTTAAAAAAGTTATAGAGCAGTATCCGGGCTCAAGCCAAGCAAAATTGGCTAAAGAGTACCTATCAACCGTAAAGTAATGAGGGCACTATAGGTTATAATATGCTTGAAAATATTAATTATCCATCCGATATAAGGAAATTAAGTTTAAGGGAACTTGATGTATTATCTCAAGAAATCAGAGAATTTATTGTAAAAAGTGTATCTCAAACCGGTGGCCATCTTGCTTCCTCACTCGGTGCAGTTGAGCTCACCGTTGCACTGCACTATTGTTTTAACACGCCTAATGATAAAATAATTTGGGATGTGGGACACCAGACCTATGCGCACAAAATTTTAACAGGAAGGAAAAATAAATTTAATACCCTTAGGCAGTATAAGGGTTTAAGCGGTTTTCCTAAGACTGAAGAGAGTATTTATGACACATTTAATGTAGGTCATTCAAGTACATCCATATCAGCCGCTCTTGGAATGGCCATATCAAGAGATTCCAAGAATAGAAAGGAGAAAGTAGTAGCAGTAATTGGCGACGGTGCATTATCGAGCGGTTTAGCTTATGAGGGACTTGATAATGCAGGTTATCTCGACACGGACTTAATAGTAGTTCTGAATGATAACAATATGTCTATCTCAAATTCTCTCGGGGCTATATCTACATACTTATCAACCAAAATGAGTGGCCCTGTTTATAATAAATTAAGAAATGAAATAGAAAATATTATTAATACATTTCCGATTCCTCAGAAACCGGCTTTAAAAATTGCAAAAAAAGTAGAAGAGTCTTTTAAACTCTTCTCTCCAGGTCTTTTATTTGAAGAATTCGGATTTAAGTATTTTGGACCAATCAACGGACACAAACTTAACGATATGATAAAAATATTCAATAATGTGAAAAAGATAGAGGGTCCTATTCTCATTCATGTTCTTACAACTAAAGGAAAAGGATATGAGCCTGCTGAAATAAGTCCATCCAAATTCCACGGTGTAGGTAAATTTAATCCCAAAACGGGTGAGCCTCTTAAAAAAGAGCCCCGTCTTAAGTCATACTCTGAGGTTTTTGCAGAGCACCTTTTGACGGTATTTAACAAAGATAAAGACATTGTTACCATAACAGCCGCTATGCTTTTAGGAACAGGTCTTGAAAAGGTTAAAGAAATTTATCCTGATAGGGTTTTTGATACGGGCATAGCGGAACAGCATGCAGTTACACTTGCGGCGGGATTTGCAATATCGGGGATTCGTCCCGTTGTGGCAATATATTCTACTTTTTTACAAAGGGCATACGACCAAATCATACACGATGTAGCTATGCAGAAACTACCCGTTGTTTTTGCGATTGATAGAGCTGGAATTGTTGGTGATGACGGAGAAACTCATCAAGGCGTTTTTGATATATCTTATTTAAATCTTATACCTAATATGGTTGTTACTGCGCCTAAAGACTCAAGAGAGTTAAAAAGAATGCTGGATTTTGCGATTAAATATAACGATGGGCCAATTTCTATAAGGTATCCAAGGGGTACAGCGGTAGATTTAGGTGAAGAATTCGATAGAGAAATTGAATTTGGTAAATGGCAAATATTAAAAGAATCAAAAAACAAAAATAGTGTGATTATAGCTGTCGGCAACTGTGTTGAATACGCTTTAAATGCTTACGATATATTAAAAAAAGAAAATCCTGAAATTGATTTGGATATTGTAAATGCTGTTTTTATTAAGCCTATGGATGAAGAGTTTTTGAGTGGTCTTAAAGATTTCAAATCGGTTATTACGGTAGAAGAAAATGTAAAAATAGGTGGTTTTAATTCGTTAGTCGCTCAATTTATAGCTGAAAATAATATCAACATAAAATTTAAACCCATAGCATTGCCTGATAAATTTATAGAACAGGGTAGTCAGGAAATACTAAGGAATATCAACGGGTTGAGCGCTCTTCATATAGCGGAAACCGTTAAATCTTTATCTAAATAAATAGCCTTTTCCATATTTATATAATTTTTACCATTTAATTTCGCTTTTATTATAACAAATGATGCCGATTTATGAATATTTCCATATACCGGCTGTATGGATTTTATGCCAAAATTATGTTTGTTAAGATTCAATATCGCTTCTGCCAATCTTGTAGGATGATAGCTGAAGCATAACAAACCTTTATTTTTCAATATCTTTTTAAACATCTTTATATTCTCTTTAAAATCGTATGATTCAAATTTTTCATTAAAGTATTTTTTTGATTTTCTGTAGTTTGTTTTGTTAAAATATGGAGGGTTTGAAACTATACAGTCCATTGAATTGTTTTTGATATTATTTATATCTGTTTCTATTTTAACATTTTTAATATTATTAATTTGCAGATTTTTTTTGATTACACTAAGCATTTCAGTATTATTTTCTACGGCATAAATATTTAAATTGGCATTTCTTAATGAGAGCAGTATTGGTATTATGCCTGTTCCTGTTCCAAAATCTACAATGTTACCATTAACCAAATCTATACTATCAGCAAGAACAAAAGGCTCCTGCGAAAATCTATAACCATATTTTGCTTGATATATTTTAAAGGATTTAAAAACACAAAGCTCAAGTTCTATCAATTTAAGTTATTTAAAAGTTGACATAATGTAAATTATCAGAACATTTATTTTGTAGCTACAGGAGACCAAATCAAAGAACCGACCTTTAGCTCTTTTAATGGATTTTTCACGATTTCATATGCACTCTTATCGCTCATCAACTTTCTAAGAAGCTTGTTGTTTAAGTCATGACCTGATTTATACGCAATATATTTTCCTTTTATGTCCAAACCGAGTACAGACAAATCTCCGATTGCATCGAGTATTTTATGTCTTACAAATTCATCTTCGTATCTTAACGGGTCTTCGTTAATAATTCCATACTCATCTACAACAATAGCATTGTCCAAACTTCCGCCTAATGCCAAATTATTGTTTTGTAAGTATTCTATATCTTTTAAAAATCCGAAAGTTCTTGCTTTGCTTATTTCTTTAACAAAACTAAATTCATCTACTTCAATATTCATTTTTTGTTTTTGTATTACTTTATTGTCAAAATTTATGGAATAGCCGATTTCGAAATTTTTTGCGGGTATTAAAGCTACAAATTTACCGTTCTCTTTTATCTTTACGGGTTTTTTAATAATAATTGAATGCTTATAGGCATTCTGTTCAACAATTCCAGCCGTTTTAATTAGATAAACCCAAGGAGCTCCAGAGCCATCCATTATGGGCACTTCCTCTGAAGAGAGTCTTATATAAATGTTGTCAACTTTTAATCCAAACAGTGTTGACAATAGATGCTCAACCGTTTTAATAGATACATTACCGTCTCCAATCGTTGTTGCAAGGCGCGTATCAACAACATTATCATACGATAACTTTATCTCTGAATCTTTATCTTCTCTATAAAATGTAATACCGCTGTTTTCTGCGGCAGGCTCCAAAGTTATTTCTACCTTCTTACCGGAATGTAACCCAATTCCTGATGCTTTAATTTTCTTCTTTAAGGTTCTTTGTTTTCTCACAAAAAACTCCTTTAGTTAATTTTCTTTAACGATTGATGCAAATTTTTTAAAAAGATACTTTGCGTCATGGGGTCCCGGAGAACTCTCAGGATGGTGTTGCACGGACATTATGGGTAAACTTTTATGTTTCATTCCCTCAACGCTTCCATCGTTTAAATTTATATGAGTAACTTCAAATCCCATTTTCTTTAAACTCTCTTCTTCTACGGCATAATTATGGTTTTGTGCCGTTACGTCTATTCTGTCAAGTTCAATATCCTTAACAGGATGATTTCCGCCGTGATGTCCGAATTTCATCTTATACACATTCATATCAAAACACCTTGATATAATCTGATGCCCAAAACATATACCAAAGGTAGGAAGTTTTTTAACGGCTTTTTTATATTCGTTAATCCATTTTTTATCAACACCCCTTGGATCTCCGGGTCCATTTGACAGAAATAGAGCATCAGGATTTTGAGACATTATAAAATTATAATCGCTGTAAGCCGGTACGACAACAACATTAAATCCAACAGATTTTAAATATCTTAATATATTTTCTTTAACCCCAAAATCTATCACTACAACCGTTTTATTATCAACTATTTTAAGATTTTCTTCACTTTCAAAGTCAAACTTAAAAATCTCTTTATTAAAAGTGTAAGGCTTGTTGCATGTTACATACTGAACCATATCTTTGCCAACTATTGAATAATCTTGAACTTTTTTGCTAAGAATATTCATATCTTCTATTTCAGAGGATATAGCTCCCTTCAATGAGCCCTTCGTTCTTATTAATTTTGTGAGTTTTCTTGTATCTATGCCGGATATACCCACTATCATATTATCTTTTAAGTAATCACTTATTGTTTGTTTGCTTCTAAAATTTGAACTTATTTCGGAATATTCCTTAACAATAAATCCTTCTATATAAGGTTTTACGGACTCGCTATCATCTTCATTTATACCATAATTTCCGATTTGAGTATAGGTCATAGAAACAATTTGACCTTTGTATGAAGGGTCCGTAATTATTTCCTGATATCCGCTCATACTTGTATTAAATACCACTTCCCCTATGCTCGTGCCAATATATCCAAAGGCTTTACCGGTAAATACATCACCGCTTTCCAATAACAAATATGCCCTTTTCATCCCATAAGTCTCTTGCTTATCTCTTCTTCATATTTTTTATTAAAAACTATTTCCCATTCCATACTACCTGGTATAAGCTTTTTTGTTCTTTTATCTAAATCATTTATTACAATTTCATAAACTTCATCTTCTATCGAGAAGTATTTCTCTATAGTATCGGCTATTTCATTTATAGCCAAACTATCTTGAACCAACAGCTCCAATGCACCATCTTCTTTGCACTTTTCCAATATCTTTCTTGACAAATTCCTTATTCTTCCATTACTGTATCTCACAGTAAAAAACCCTCTCTTTTTGCAACCTTTCTTTTTGCCATCATAAATAATTTCGAGCTATCAGCCCTTTCATTTTCTATCTCCTGTGAGAATTGCCCCAATAACTCCTTTGTGAGTGCATCAATCTCTCTTTCCTTTTCAACATCTTGCACCAAAATATCTCTAACTATACCTCTAAGGATTGATATATCTTTATTAATCTTTATATATCCTTTTTGTATTAAGTTTGAAACAATTTTATCGGCGATAAGTTCAATTTCCATTTTTTTCAAAGCCATAATTCACCATATCCTTTATACATTATTAAATTAAAAAACTCAATTAAAAACTAAAAATTAATTCTTTTTTCCTCTTTTAACATAAATCGTTTAATGTTACCTGAATGTCTAATAAACATCAAAATCAAAAGAAAACCAAAAACAAATTTTAAATTGTTGTTACTGCAAAACAAAAAACATATTAAAGTTGAAAAACTAAAAGATGCAAGAGCAGCTAACGATGAATATTTTGTCCATATAAGCACTGCTATCCACACCACTATCCCAAATAGAGACGCATAAGGATATAAGAAAAGAGTTGAACCGTATGTTGTCGCAACCCCTTTGCCGCCCTTAAACTTTAAAAGTAAACTAAAATCGTGTCCTAATACAACCGATATGCAAGATATGTATATTGCAATATCATTGTTTTTAAACAGCAAAGACACAATAAAAACAGCAAGAAATCCCTTCGATAAATCGCATATCAAGGTTAACGCACCTGCGCCCTTGCCCAAATTCCTATAAACATTTGTAGCGCCTATGTTCCCGCTTCCCGTTTTTCTTATATTAATACCCTGTTTTTTGGATATTAACAATCCAAAAGGTATACTTCCAATTACAAATGAAATTATGAATGAAATTGCATACGCATAAAACATATAGACCTAAGATTCTATTTTCTTTTTTCTTATGTAAGCAGGTATATCAAATTTATCTTCAATAGGCATATCGGAAATCTTGCTTACATCTTTTATTGAATTTTTTATGGAATCATTTGAGTCTGCATCTACATATTTAACTTTTTTAATTGAAGATTTTTTAGAATTAACACTTAAAGCATCAAATCCTGTAGCAATAATGGTAATTCTTACCTTATCTCCCAAAGATTCATCTACAACAAATCCGTATTTAAATATTGCTTTATCGTTCATACTGTTTTCAATTAGAGATGTAGCTTCGTTTAGTTCTTCAAGCCCGAAATTTTGACTTGCCGTTATGTTCATTATGATGCCTTTTGCGCCTCTTATGCTTGCATTCTCGAGCAGTGGGTTAGATATAGCCATTTCTGTAGCCATTTTAACCCTATTCTCTGAAGAAGAGGCATTTGCTTCTCCTATACCCATTAAAGCTACGCCTTTTTCCGTCATAATTGTTTGTATATCTGCAAAGTCAATATTGACAACTATCTGAGCATTTTCGGTAGGTTTATGTATTAAATCCACAATACTTTGCACAGCTTGTCTTAAAATATCGTCAACTTTCTTAAATGCATCCAAGAGCGTTAGATTTCTATAAACATCCAAAAGCTTTTGGTTAGGTATGACAATTATGCTATCAACATTCTCTTTTAGTTCCTCCATACCTTTTGATGCAATTTCTTGCTTAATTTTACCTTCTACATCGAATGGTTTTGTCACAACTCCAATAGTTAAAGCACCGGCATCTTTTGCAACTTTAGCTATAACACTTGATGCACCCGTTCCCGTTCCTCCACCCATTCCTGCGGCAATAAAAACCATATCGGAACCTTTTAGAATTTCTTCTATCTCTTCTACGCTTTCTTCCGCCGCTTTTTTACCTTTTTCAGGGTTACTGCCTGCGCCAAGACCTTTTGTTAGTTTCTTGCCTAACTGAAGTTTTGTAGTGGCAAGAGATGCATTTAAAGCTTGTATATCCGTATTTGCGCTAATAAATTCAACATTCTTTATTCCGTGATTAATCATATTATTGACAGCATTGCTACCACCACCGCCAACACCTACGACTTTAATTACAGCTCCTGATACATTGTTATCTAAATTTTCCATAAACCCTCCGCCTAAAACATCTCTTTTATCCAGCTTTTCATCTTATCCAAAATAGCTGAGAACAGGTTATCGTCATTACTTCCACCACTATTATTTTCCGAGAAACCAAAATTATTTTCTTCACTTTTTTGATTAAAACCATACAGCACAAGACCAACCCCCGTTGCATACATAGGATTATCAACGGCATCTTTTAAGCCGATTATACCTATAGGTTTACCTATTCTTACGGGTAGTGAAAATTCAGCTTCAGCCAAATCCGCTGCATGCTCCATTAATGCCGAACCACCCGTTAAAACTAATCCTGATGCAAGCATCGGAATAACTCCTGCTTTATCTAAGTTTTCTTTCACAAGAGAAAATATTTCCTCAAATCTCGGCTCTATAATGTCGCTAAGAAGACACTTTTGAATACTTCTTGACTGCCTGTCACCTATGCCCGGTATCTCCACTGTTTCATTCTTATCAACCACATCCGACACCGCACATCCATACT
>Ga0256842_1000934_pt1 | contig 25060 bp, 23 predicted proteins | sample 4559240metaG_FD_185973 | JGI IMG/M metagenome (GOLD analysis project Ga0256842, IMG submission 185973) | Hydrothermal vent microbial communities from Guaymas Basin, Mexico - 4559-240 | ecosystem: Environmental > Aquatic > Marine > Hydrothermal vents | place: Mexico: Guaymas Basin | collected... | reverse complement strand
AAAAGTATAGATGAAAACTTCGGTACCAAAAGATGCAATATAACTACTATCCATAGCTATACCAGTGAACAAAACTTACTTGACGGTAAAAATAGCGATACAAGAAGATGCAGAGCGGCTCCAACCAACATAATACCTCTTTCAAGCAATGCCGCAAATACAACATCATTTTTTTTGCCACATTTGAAAAATAAAATTTACTCTACAAGTGTTAGAATTCCTGTTGAAAATAGCCTGATAGTTGATTTGCATATAGAGTTATCAAAAAAATATAATTTACCAAAGATAAAAGAGTTATTATTATCCATTTCAGATAAAAATGGGGTTAATTTTTCTTGTGAAAATATTGTCTCAAGAGATATTAGAAATTCCTCTTTTTCATCTATCATAGATGAAAAGTTTACACAAATTGTAAATGAAGATTTTTTAAGACTATTTTTGTGGCAAGATAATGAACACGGTTATATCAAAAGAGTTTTAGAACTTGCAAGCAAAGTAGCTTTTCATGAAAAATAAAGCGATTTTTATTACCGCTACCAATACAAATATCGGAAAAACATATACCGCCCTTTTGCTTCTTGAAGAGTTTGCAAAAAGAGGATATAAAGTTGGAGCTTTCAAGCCCATTGAAACAGGAGTCGAAGATATTCCGAAAGACGGATTAAAATTGCTTAAAAAATCAAAACAGTTAAATCCCGACTTTTACTCTATAGGCATAGAAGATGTCACTCCTATCACATTTAAACTTCCTGCAGCACCATTTGTCGCTAAAAAAAATAACTCTATTGATTTTGAAAAAATATCAAAAGCCTTTGAAAAAATATCAAGTATTTGCGATATTGTTATAATCGAAGGTGCGGGAGGAATTCTTGTACCTATTGATAAGAATTTTTTTATGATTGATTTTATAGATTTTTTCAATGCTACCCCTCTTCTTATTACACATGATAGACTGGGGTGTATCAACGACACACTTCTTTCAATCAATATATTTCAACAAAACAAGATACCATTTGTTTGGTGCATTAATAAAAGAGATAATTCGGACAACTTTAAAATAACTACTCTAAGCTATTATCAATATAAATTTAAAAATATATATTTTCTTGAGAGCAATATCGAAACAATTGCCGACAAATTACTAATTACTTAATTTCATTAAACATTTTTTTAGCAATATCATTATATAATCTTTTAACTGTCTTTTTTGTGAAAACTATTTTTAATAGTTAAAAAACAAAAGATAAACCAATAAGGAAGGAAGAAAATGGCTATAGAAAAAAGCAGAAGAGATTTTCTCGGACTTGCATTCGGAAGTGTTGCCGCAGTAGGTGGTGTACTCGCTCTTGGTGCAATGAAAGCCACTTGGGATCCATTGCCAAGTGTTATGGCTGCTGGTTTTACTACTGTGGATTTATCCACTATAAAACCTGGAGAGTTTAGAAAAGTTGTTTGGAGAGGTAAACCTATCTTTATTTTAAGAAAGGATAAGACTAAATTTAAAAAATGTGACAATAGAGATACGAAACTTTCCGAAAAAGATTTTTTGGTTGTTATAGGTTTGTGTACCCACCTTGGATGTATTCCTGAGTGGCTACCGGATCAAAATAAGTTTTATTGTGCTTGTCACGGTGGAGAGTATGATGCTTGTGCGGTAAATACTTTCGGTCCGCCTCCAAGACCTCTTGATATACCTCCTTATAAGATAACGGGCACTAAGATGGTTCTTGGCGAATTGGGTTCTAAGTGCAAAGCACTTATAGCTAAAAACCCTACAAATAAAGCTTCTTAAGGGGATTATGATGGCAGAAATAAGAAAAGCTAAAGGTATTATGGACTGGTTGGATCAAAGACTTGCTACTGAAACTCTTACAAAAGTTTTAATGACAGAGTATTGGATTCCTAAAAATATAAATTTTTTATGGGCAATGGGTGTTATACTGACGACAATGTTCGGAATACTGTTTATCTCCGGATTGTTCTTGCTTATGTATTATAAGCCTGATACTAAATTGGCATTTGATAGTGTAAACTATACTATTATGCAAGAAGTTTATTACGGATGGTTGTGGAGACATATGCATGCTGTTGCGGCTTCAGTAGTCTTTCTTGTCATATATATACATATGTTTGTAGCTATATATTATGGTTCATATAAAAAAGGGAGAGAGATGATATGGATAAGCGGAATGCTTCTTTTTGTACTCTTTTCAGCTGCAGGTTTTAGCGGATATATGCTTCCTTGGGGACAGATGAGTTACTGGGCTGCACAAGTTATCACCAATCTTTTTGGAGCCATTCCTTTTATAGGTCCAGATTTAGTTGTTTGGATAAGAGGTAACTTCTTTGTTTCCGATCCAACTTTGACAAGATTTTTTATGCTTCATGTATTGTTGTTTCCTATTATTATAATAGCCGCTATAGTATTTCATTTCTATTCGCTTAGAATTCCTCATGTTAACAATCAAGAAGGAGAGCATTTTGATTTTGATGAAGAAGCTGAAAAGTATAAAGCAGGAAAGAAAAAAGAGTCTAAAGTCATACCTTTTTGGCCTGTATTTTTGAGTAAAGATCTTTTTGTGGTCGGAGTATTTTTGATATTTTATTTCTATCTTGTAGGTTTCAATTATGAATTTGCGATGGATCCTATAAACTTCGAACCGGCAAATTATATGAAAACACCTACTCATATATATCCTGAGTGGTACTTTTTGTGGAGCTATGAAGTACTTAGAGGATTTTTCTTTCCGATAGCTGGTCTTAAACCGTTTACACTTGGTCTTCTAGGTTTTGCCATAGCAAATATAGTATTCTTTATTCTTCCTTGGTTAGATAGAAGTCCCGTTGTTGCTCCCGCTCACAAAAGAGGTGCATTTAATATTTGGTTTTGGCTAATGCTTATAGATATGATAGGTCTTGCAGTTTACGGCAAAGTTCCTCCTAACGGAGTATATGTACTTGGCGGAACTGATATAACTCCATGGTTTGGTTTTACCTTTACCGTAGGATTTTTTATATTGCTATTTATAGCACTACCTATGATTACTATTAGAGAGAGAAAAAGAGCAGGAGGTGCAAAATGAGAGAGCTGAAGATTCTTGGAGTATTGGTTGTTTTTACCCTACTCGTTTATTATGGTGTTGAGCCTTATGCCCACTCTAAGATGCACCACCATGTAGAACCAGCAAATTTTCAATTTAATGATTTGAAAGCTATAGACTATAAAGGTGATCCAGCAAAGGGCAAACAACTTATTGTCAATGCAGGATGTACAGGCTGTCATGGTATAAAAGTAGCCAAGATACCAGCACCTATGCCGGCAGATGCCGCAGCTGCATCATTCGGAGTAGCACCGCCGGATCTTAGTAATGTCGGATATCTATATGATGCTAAATTTTTAAAGCATTTTATACTTAATCCTGCTCATACATTTTTAAATGCTAAAAAATTTAATGCTAAGAAACCTTTTCCGATGCCTGGATTTTATGGTGTAGGCGGCGACAAAAACAAAGAGGTTTCCGATATAGTTGCATATCTTAAATCCATAGCACCTAAAGAGATGGAAGCAAAAGAGACTTTTATAGCAGCTTGCGGTAGATGTCACGGTGTAAAATATGATAAAGTGACACAACTTGGAGAGATGCCTAAATTTAAATCCGATACCGAAAAACTTGCTTATGAGCTAAAAGTTTCTAAGTACAAAGAGCATTTATTAAAATATCTTGCAGCTACTCCACCGGATTTATCCATAATAGTTAGAGCAAAGAGCAAAGAGCATCTTGAAACTTTTATAGATAATCCTCAAAAACTACTAAAAGGTACATCTATGCCGAGAGTCGGTCTTACAAAAGAGAGTACTGAAAAAGTTATCAGTTATCTTGAGAGTGTTGGAGATAGCAAAAAAGTAGAAAGAGAATCTTTGATACCAAAAATCATAGGTTTCCTTATCATCTTTACACTATTTGCTTATCTTTGGAAATCAAAACTCTGGAGAGAAGTACACTAAATAAAAGTATAGGAGAGTTTCTCTCCTATACTTCCCGATAATTTAAAATTAAGATTTATTTAATATATTCATTTATTTTCAAAATTTCGTCCTTAAAAAATTAACATCTACAAAAAACTATTCATATATCAAATAAAACCACTGCAAGATTGCTACATGCTAAAAATGTCCATAAAAAGTATATTTCTTGGTAAGATTTATAATATAGCTTTTTGTTATGCGGGTAGTGATATTTTAAAACAAGCTCCATAAAAACTTTTATCTTCAGCACAAAACTCTTTGTTTGAAACACTCAAATCACCGTTAAAATGCTCTTTTATAATTTGAGAACTCATATAAAGACCCATTCCTGTTCCTTGAGATTGATGTTTTGTAGTAAAATAGGGATCAAAAATTTTTAAAATAAGATTCTCAGAGACTCCTCCTCCACTATCGCAAATTTGAATTTCATAAAAACTTTTCTTTTTAAACAGATAAATTTTAACCAATCTCTCTTTTATATTCTGAGCAACCATAGCATCTTTAGCATTATTTAAAATATTTAGCAAAACTTGTGTTAATTCATTAGGATAGCCGAGATATCTTGCGGAGATCATATCCTTTTCGAAATCATACTCTACACTTATGTGATTGTTTTTAAAAGATGCATCACTAAGAGAAACTGCTCTATAGACAACATCAGCAATCCTAAAAGACTCTTTATGATGTTCTTTGGCAAAAAAAGATCTAAAATCACTAATAGTTTGAGATAGATAATCAGTATATTCCATAATTTTACTCATCCCTTTTTCTAACTCTTCATCGTCAATAAGTCCCATCTTTTTTCTCAATTTTATACCACTTGTTATCGTTTTAATAGAGCTTAAAGGTTGTCTCCACTGATGTGCAATATTGCCTATCATTTCTCCTAATGCTGCCGTTCTTGATTGTCGCAACAGCATTCTATCCTTCTCTTTCTCTTCGCTTAAATCCGTAATATTGGCAATTACTATCTTTTGATCTCCTTTAAAAAAAGCAGATGCCAATGAAAGCCTTATAGAAAAAACATCTCCATTTTTTCTTTTTCCTTCAACTTCAAGATGCTGTTTTGAATATTTCATTTTATTGGTTTCAAAAAATCTTTTAACTGCTTCTTTATGTTTTTTTATATATTTATCGGGTATTATAAGATAAAGATTGTCTTTTCCTATCATCTCATCTTTGGTATACCCAAATATCTTTTGGGCATGTTTATTGTATCTTCTTATTTTCTGATTCTCTTCTATAGCTATGATTGCTGTAGGACTTAACTCTGAAATAGTCTCTTCATAACTTTTTTCTTTTATTAACTCTTCTGTTTTCTCTTTAATTTTATCATTTGCTGGTTTAAATATAAAAAGAGCTTCCACAAGTAGAGTAAAAAGAGTCAAAAAAAGTATAATTCTTTCATTTAGAATAAGTTCCTTTACTTTCTTTTCGCTATCTTTTTGATAAGCATTTGTTAGCTTGTCCAAATCTTTTGAAAGAGATTGTGAATGAGATAAAATATACGAAAGACTATGTCCGTTTCTATGTTTACAAAAGCTTTTTGCATTTTTTATGTACCGTTTAACTCTTTTATCAAGATAAATCGGTTTTTCAAAGAGTAATTTTTTTTCAAGTTTTGAGAGATTGGGTAGATTTGTAAGAAAATTATGACTCTGCTCCATTTTGTCAGTTATTTGTTTTAGTTTTTTTATCTTGTAGTAGATGGCAAAAAGTGCTATTTGTTGAGATAACATTCTTTGTCTTCCGGATTTATTGATAATCTCTGCATATTTTGATTGTTTATCTATTAGGTGCACCATATTTATATAGGCTGAAATAGAAAGTACCCCTATAATAAATAGTGCAAATATATATCTTTTAAAAAAGTTTAATTCTCGCATTTCAAAATAATCTTATCTAAATTTTTAGTAGGCTTGGAAAAATAAAATCCTTGAAATTTATCAATACCTATAGATTTTGCCACTTCAAAAACTGATTTCGAATGTATAAATTCAGCAATAGTTGTTATATTTAATTTTTTTGAAAACTCCACAATAGCTTTAGCAATCGTAAGTGCTCCATAATTTTTATCAATTTCCTTTATAATAGAGCCATCAATTTTGACAAAATCTGGTTTTATTTTTAATATATATATAAAATTTGCATACCCACTTCCAAAATCATCTATAGCTATTTTAGCTCCCATATTTTTTGCCATAGATATAAATTTATAAATCTTTTCAAAATCATTTATCTCTTCGTGTTCTAATATTTCAAAAATAATATTATTTCCAGCATTATAGTAACTTAATTTATCTCTTATATATTCAAATATTTCCGGATTTACCATATCAAGATAAGATAAATTGATACTAAAAATTTTTTGATGTTCTACCGCCATTTTCATACTTTTATCTATCATTATCTTAGATAATTCAAAATACATTTTTGCCTTTTGAGCAATTTGTAAAAAATCAAAAGGAGAATATATGTTTTTTTCATCTTCTATTCTCATTAGAGCTTCATAGCTTTGGATATCTCCATTTTTATCTACAATAGGCTGTAAAAATGGGGTTATGTTTTTCTCGGCTATAGAATTTTTTATAATATTTATCCATTTTATATGATTTTTATACTCATTTTTAACAATATCACTATCTTTTAAAATATAAAAATTTTGATTTTTTTCAGAAGCCTTTTTTAAAGCCATATCAGCTTTTTCTAAAATATACTTTTTACCTACTGCCATACCTATTGTGATGCCAATATATATTTCCACTTCAAAATTTGGTAAAAATATTTTTTTATTTTTCAAATTGTTAATAATATTTTTAATCTCATCTATATAATAAATATTTTCTTTATGTATAAAATTGGCAATTGCAAATTCATCTGAACCTAAACGATATAGTTTATACTCTTTGGTATTTATAATATTTTGTAAAAATTGAGAAAAAAATTTCAAAACAAAATTTCCCGTCTCTACACCATAAATATCATTTATATTTCCAAATGAATCGATGTCAATTATAGCTATCATAAAATCATTTTGCATTTGATTCATATCTTTTAAGAGTGCATTTCTATTCGGAAGTTCAGTTAATGTATCGGTATATAATATATTTAACAAATTTTTTGTCTTTTCATCAACTTTTTTTTGCAATATTTTATTTGCATCTTTAAGATATTCTCTAAGATTCTTATTTTCCACAGATGCATAAGCTTTTATAATCGTATTGAGAAGTTCCTCAATATCTATAGGTTTTAGTATGTAGCCACTTATTGATTGTTTTATTGTTCTTATAAGCAAAGAAGAGTCATCAAATGCGGTCGTGTAAATCACTGGCACATCTTTATCAAATCTTCTTATCTCATCTATCATTTCCGTACCATCCATATAAGGCATTTTGATATCGGTAACTATGATATCTATAGAATTTTTTAAATTTTTATATATTGCAAGCCCCTCTTGTGCATCTTTTGCTACAAAAATTGACTTGATGAAAGGTTTTAAATTTTCTACAACACTTTCTCTCAACTCCTTTTCATCTTCAACATATAGTATTCTTATTAATTTTAAAGATTTTAAATCCATTTTAAATCCTCAATTCTTTTGCTTAAAAAATTTAATAAAATTCTCTATTTAATTCCTTAAGATAAAGTTATCTTATATTAATATGTTGATTATATCACTATCTATCTTGATAATATCTAAATAACTTTATAATTTTTACAAATGAATATATGGAAATTTTTACTGTTTTTTATAACTACCTACAGAGATAATCTTTTTATATCTATTTTCCATTCGCTCTTCATCCGGAAGAGCTTTAAGTTTTTTTAACTCATTTAAAAAATAGTTTCCAAGATTTTCGGCAGCCTTGTGTTTATCTCTATGAGCTCCATTTTTAGGCTCTTCTATAATATCGTCTATTAGATTTAATTGCTTTAAGTCTTCTGCTGTTATCTTCATAGCTTTTGTAGCTTGCTCTTGTTTTGAGGGATCATTCCATAGTATAGCCGCACAACCCTCCGGAGATATGACGGAAAATATAGAGTACTTCATCATAGCAAATCTATCACTAACTCCTATAGCTAAAGCTCCCCCACTTCCACCTTCGCCTATAACAATGGAAATCGTAGGAGTATTTAGACGACTAAGTTCAAGTAGATTTCTCGCTATCGCTTCACTCTGTCCTCTTTCTTCGGCTCCTATACCGGGATATGCACCGGGAGTATCTATCAAAAAAAGTACCGGGAGTTTAAACTTTTCAGCCATTTTGGCAACTCTTAAAGCTTTTCTGTAGCCTTCCGGATTTGGCATACCGAAATTTCTTTTTAGTTTATACTTGGTGCCTCTTCCTTTTTGCTCACCTATCACAACAACTTTCTCTTCTCCGATATAACCTATAAAACAAACTATCGCCGAATCATCTCTAAAAGCTCTATCGCCATGAATTTCGTGATAATCTTTGAGTAAAATTCGTATATAGTCAAGTGCATAAGGACGATCAGGATGTCTTGCAAGTTGAAGTTTCTGATAATCACTAAGATTTTTATATGTTTTTTTAATCTCTTTTTCAAGATCTTTTTCTAAGATTTTAACTGCTTCATAGTCATTTTTTATCTTAGCATGAGTTATATCATCATCTATCTGTTTAATTCTATTTTCAAAATCCAAATATGTAGCCACAATACTACTCGTCTATCTTTTTAAATATAACAACACCATTGGTGCCTCCAAAACCAAAAGAGTTACTCATAACAACATTTAACTCTTTTTTTCTGGCAACATTAGGAACATAATCAAGATCACAGTCAGGATCCGGAGTTTCATAATTTATCGTCGGCGGAATTATCCCATCTCTTAATGCCATCAATGATATAACTGCTTCACTTGCTCCTGCGGCTCCCAAGCAATGCCCTATCTGTCCTTTTGTAGAACTAACTAAAGGAATATTATCTTGAAAAGCTTTTTTTATAGCCATTGTTTCATATAAATCATTATATTTCGTACTTGTTCCATGAGCATTTATATAGTCAACCGTAGGATTTCCTGCCATTTTAAGAGCGGCTTTTATAGCTCTATATGCCCCTTCGCCTTCAGGTGCAGGAGTAGTTATATGGTTTGCATCTCCACTTTCACCAAATCCAATAAGTTCACCATAGATTTTAGCTCCCCTGTTTTTTGCAGCTTCGTAACTTTCAAGGATTAATGAACCCGCACCTTCCCCTATAATAAAACCATCTCTATCTTTGTCAAAAGGTCTGGATGCTTTTTGAGGGTCATCATTTCTTGTAGAAAGAGCTTTCATAGCAGCAAAACCTCCTACACCTATCTCACATATAGCAGCTTCGGCTCCAACAACAAGCATTCTATCGGCACCGCCAAGCATAATGGTTTTAGCTGCTTCAGTTATGGCATGAGTTCCTGCCGCACAAGCTGTTACAGATGAAAGATTGGGACCTTTTAATTTATGCTCTATGGACACAAAACCGCCAAGCATATTGACAAGAGAAGATGGTATAAAAAACGGGGATATTCTTCTGGGTCCTCTATTGTTACAAATGATAGAATTTTTTTCGATATTAGTTAAGCCACCTATTCCGGAAGCCGCACTTATACCAAATCTATCACTATCATATTCATTAAAATCGGCATCATTCATAGCCTCTTGTGCTGCACAGATACCAAGCTGTATAAATCTATCGGCTTTTTTAACATCTTTAGGGTTCATCACTTTCTTAGGATCAAAATCACTAATTTCTCCTGCGATTTTAACGGAGTGTTTCTCTGTATCAAACAAACTAATTCTTTTAATGCCACATTTACCTTCTATTATGGCCTTAAAAGAACTCTCTTTATCAAATCCTACTGAATTTATCATCCCTAAACCGGTTATCACAACTCTTCTCAAAATTACCCCTTAATTTTGTAATAATTTTATATTGATATATTGGTAAATTTACCAATATATCAATATGTAAACTCTATTTATTATTTTCTATATATTTTATAGCATCACCGACAGTTATTATATTTTCAGCATCACTATCAGGAATCTCTATATCAAACTTCTCTTCAAGTGCCATAACAAGCTCAACTACATCCAAAGAATCAGCTCCCAAATCTTCTACAAACTTCGAATCCTCTTTAACTTCATCAGGGTTTACATTTAGCTGTTCTACAACAACCTCTTTAACCTCATCAATTAATGCCATTATATTCTCCTTCAAAAAATTTCTAACATTCTACCAAAAAAAATATTAAATTACAAAGATTTTTCATTTTACATCAACATTCCGCCATTAACTCTTAGAGTCTCTCCCGTTATATACGATGCACTATCACTTAATAAAAAAGCTACCGCTTCAGCTACATCAGACGGTTCTCCAAATCTTTTTAAAGGTATTTTCTCAGTATAACTCTTTTTAACTTCATCACTCAATTTATCCGTCATTTCAGTAGCTATAAAACCCGGAGTTACGGAGTTAAACCTTATGCCTCTGCTTGCTCCCTCAAGTGCAAAACTTTTGGTCATAGCTATCATACCGCCTTTGCTTGCACTATAGTTCACCTGTCCTGCATTGCCACTTTCTCCCACTATGGAGGAGATATTCACAACACTTCCAAATCTCTTTTTGCTCATCAATTTTAAAGATTCTCTGCAAACTACAAATGCAGATGTCAAATTGGTCTGCAAAACTTTTTCAAACTCTTGTGTTTTCATTCTTATGGATAGTTTATCAAGTGTAATACCTGCATTATTTACGACATACGACAACTCTCCATCACTTTCTATGATAACTTTTAAGGCCTCTTTTATAGCATCTTCATCGGTTATATCGAACTTTACAACAGCTGCACTACCACCTTTTTTTTCTATGCTATCTTTTAACTCGTCGGTAAGAGTAGGATCGTTTCTATAATTTATCCACACTTTCAAGCCATATTTTGATAAAACCGTAGCAATTTTTTTGCCAATTCCTCTGCTTGCTCCAGTTACTAAAACATTTTTTCCACTAAATTTCATATATCCTCCTAAAATAGTGCTTTGTCCATCTCTTGTGGAATTTTAAGCCCCATAAGTTTTAAAACAGTAGGTGCTATATTGCACAATGCTCCATCTTTTATCTCTTCTATCTCTTTATCTACTATAAAACAAAAAACATCAAATGTAGTGTGATTTGTCAAAATATTTCCATTTTTATCTTTCATCATTTCAACATTGCCATGATCGCTTACTATCACTACCGAATAGTCATTTTTCTTTGCTTTTTTCAAGATATTGCCTATCTCAAAATCAACAGTTTCTACTGCTTTTACTCCTGCTTCAAAAACTCCCGTATGTCCAACCATATCTCCATTTGCAAAATTTACTACGATAAAGTCATACTCTTGCTCTATTGCAGTTTGCACTGCTTGTGAAACCTTATTTGCACTCATTTCGGGCTTAAGGTCATAGGTAGCAACTTTTGGACTTGGTATCAAAACTCTCGTTTCATTTACAAGAGGCTCTTCCACTCCTCCATTGAAAAAGAATGTAACATGAGCATACTTTTCCGTTTCTGCCGTATGAAATTGGCTAAGTCCCGCATCAGATATAACTTCTCCAAGAGTGTTTTTAGGCTTTTCGCTCTTAAAAAGTATGGGAAACGGATAGCTTTTATCATACTCCGTCATCGTAGCAACATTGACTTTTATATATTCTCTTTCAAATTCACTAAAATCTTCAAATCCGATAGCTTTGCTTATCTCTCTCATCCTATCGTTTCTAAAATTGGTAAATAAGACGGAATCTCCCTCTTTGAAACCCTTGTATCCCTCAAAAGCTACCGGTTCGATAAACTCATCCGTTATATCTTTATTGTATGATTGCTCAAGGTACTCTTTTGGCGAAAGCTTAGTTTTAGGCATGGCTTTCACTATGGCATCATATCCTTTTTGTACTCTATCCCATCTATTGTCTCTATCCATAGTATAGTATCTGCCACTAATGGTAGCAAGTTTTATATCTTTATCACAAATACTTTCTATGTCGTCAAGATAATTGATGCCAGATCTCGGATCAACATCTCTGCCGTCGCTTATCATATGTATATAGACTTTTTTACCTTTATCTTTTGCCAATTTTGCCAAAGCTATCGTGTGGGATATGTGGGAGTGTACTCCCCCATCACTTATGAGTCCTATAAGATGCAAGGTATCACTTTTTTGGAGGAGATTATTAAGTGTTTCATTGTTGTTTATAGAGCCATCTTCTATGGCTTTTGCTATCTTGACAAGATTTTGATATATCACTCTTCCGCTACCTATGCTCATATGTCCTACTTCACTATTACCCATTTGTCCTTCGGGAAGTCCTACTGCAAGTCCTGAAGTCTTGACAAGAGAATGTGCGACATTTTTAAACAGATAGTCGTATGTTGGTTTTTTAGCCATACAAAAAGCATTATTTTGACATGAAGAGTTAAAGCCTATACCATCAGTAATAATCAAAACTACTTTTTTCACAAATTATTCCTAAATATTAAGAGTACCCTTAATGTATTTCGTAGCAAAATTTTACTATAATTTTCCTTTTATATTTATCAAGGAAATTTTTCTATGCTTTATTGGTTATTTTCATCATTTCATATAAATTTATTTCACTATATCACTCTAAGAGCCGGTATAGCCTTCTTTGTAGCTTTTATATTAACACTTTTTTTGATGCCAAAATTCATCAAATGGGCAAAAAAACAAAAAATGAATCAACCCATCTTCAATCTTGCTCCGGAAACTCATCAAAAAAAAGGAGGAACTCCCACTATGGGCGGTATAGTATTTGCATTCTCCGCCTTTATAGCCTCTTTATTTACGGTCAAACTCGACAATCCCTATGTGCTAATGGCGATATTAATAATCTTGCTTTTTGCTATCATAGGTGCAAAAGATGATATATCTAAAATCATAGGTAAAACAAATCAATCAGGGCTTACACCTAAGGCTAAGATTATTATTCAATTTATATTTGCCTTTATAGTGTCTATAAGTTTATACTTTTTTATCAACCTTGATCACAATCTTTATATACCATTTTATAAACATCCACTTTGTGATATGGGCTATTTTGCCATATTGTTTTGGATACTTGTTATAGTTTCAACAAGCAATGCAGTCAATCTCACCGACGGTTTGGACGGTCTTGCAACTGTTCCTTCTATTTTTAGTTTTTTGAGTCTCGGAGTATTTGTCTATATAAGTGGTAATGCAGTACTTAGTTCTCACTTTTTATTACCAAAAATAAGCGGTATAGGGGAAGTTTCGATCATTGCATCGGCTTTTATCGGCTCTTTGGTAGGTTTTTTGTGGTACAATTGCCATCCTGCAGAAATCTTTATGGGAGATAGTGGAAGCTTGAGTATAGGAGCTTTCATGGGTTATATGGCTATAATATCAAAAAATGAGATACTTCTTATCATCATAGGCTTTATATTTGTTCTTGAAACTCTATCGGTTATCCTACAAGTAGGCAGTTTCAAAACAAGAAAAAAGAGGATTTTTAAAATGGCCCCTCTCCATCATCATTTTGAGATACAAGGCTGGGCAGAGAGTAAAATCATCATAAGATTTTGGATTATTGCAATGATGGCAAATATAATAGCCCTGATCACTATAAAAATAAGGTAACAATGTGAGCAAAATATCTCTTTTCGGATACGGTAAAACAACAAAGGCTATAGCAAAAAAGATAAAAAATGCCGTTTTTTTTGATGATAATATTAAAAAATATACTCAAGATGGTGAGTTTGAAATATATCCCTCAAATATGTTTAACACTTCTCAAAGTATTCTTGAAATACCAAGTCCCGGTATCCCACCTTATAATTCTATGATAAAAAAAGCAAAAAATCTTGTAAGCGATTATGACTATTTTTTACCAAATTCAAATGCTACATCCATATGGATAAGCGGCACTAACGGTAAAACTACCACCACAAAGATGATACACCATCTCTTAAAGGATAAGGGTGCAAAAATGGGTGGAAATGTAGGAACTCCTTTGGCGGAACTTGATTTAAAATCACCGCTTTTGATACTTGAAACCAGCTCTTTTACACTTCACTATACAAATATAGCAAAACCAAATATCTACATACTATTGCCTGTCGAAGAAGATCATATAAGCTGGCACGGTAGTTTTGAAGAGTATAAAAAATCCAAACTCAAACCTTTAAAATTTTTAAAAGAGGGGGAAGTTTGCATCTTGCCTGAGGAGTTCAAGGATGAAAACACAAATGGCTATAAAATTACATATAAAAGCTCGAAAGATATAGCTGATTTTTTGGATATCGATACGAAAAAGATAGATTCTAAAGAGCCGTTTTTGCTTGATGCTGTTTTGTCACTTGGGGTATCAAGGATACTGTTTGATAAGGTTGATTATGAAAAAATCAACTCTTTTGTTTTAGATCCACACAGGATAGAGGAGATAAGAGATAAAAATGGCAGAGTTTGGGTGAATGACTCCAAAGGAACAAATGTTCATGCAACCTTGCAAGCCATAAAAAGATATAAAGATAAAAAGATTTTTATTATTCTCGGTGGAGATGATAAAGGGGCTGATTTGACACCTTTATTTAACTTGTTAAAAGAGTGTGATGTTGAGATATCGGCAGTAGGATCAAATAAAGACAAGATAGTTGCTTTTTCAAAAAAAAACTCTTTAAAAGCCATAAAGTGCAAAACTCTAAAGGATGCCATAGCAAATATTGACAAAAAGCACTCCATAGATTCCATAGCTTTGCTTTCTCCTGCCGCTTCGAGTCTGGATGAGTATAACTCATACAAACAAAGAGGAGATATATTTAAAAATCTGATTCAAACTTTAAGTTAATTTTCAAAACTTTTAGCTATAATTTTATTCTACATTTTGGCCAGATAGCTCAGTCGGTAGAGCAGGTGACTGAAAATCACCGTGTCGGCGGTTCGATTCCGTCTCTGGCCACCACCGTTTTACCTTTCTTTTTTACAAAATATTAATTATTAATACCTTATCAACCTTAATTTAAGCTAAAAAAGAGTAAAATTTTATAAAAAATTTGGATAGGTTTGTCGTGAAAAATAGAATAACCGAAGAGACTGCACTATTTGCAAGTGTTGCTAAATGGCTTTTTTTATCTACAATTATAGGATTGGTTGTAGGTGCAGGTGTTTCACTATTTTTAAAAGTTATCCAATATTTCATAGATAGGCAAGGATTTCTTCCTTTTCACTATTACTTTTTTTTACCTTTGGCTCTTGTTCTATCTGTATATCTTGTCAAAAAATTTGCACCCGATGCCGAAGGGCATGGTACCGAAAAAGTTATACAAGCTATCCACGAAAAAAACGGTAAAATTGATGTTTTGGTTATTCCTATAAAAGTTATTGCCACCGTTATCACTATAGCCGCGGGAGGTTCCGTCGGCAAAGAGGGGCCGAGTGCCCAAATAGGTGCAGGAGTAGCATCAGTATTCGCTACATTTTTAAGATTTAGTGATGAGGATAGAAAAGCCATCGTTATATGTGGCATTAGTGCTGGTTTTGCAGCGGTTTTTGGTACTCCCATAGCAGGAGCTATTTTTGGAGTGGAAGTTTTAGTTGTCGGTTCCATTCTTTATAGTGTTTTATTGCCATCTTTCATAGCAGGTTTTGCCTCTTTTTTAGTTTCTCAAACTATGGGGACTCCGTATGTCGAATTTCATGTAGAGTTTTTTCCAAGATACGGACTTGACGAATTGCTTTTTTTAAAAGTTGTTATTGCTGGAATATTTTTCGGACTAATATCTGATCTTACTATCACATTTGTTCATGCTTCAGGCAAGTTTATAAAAAAAGAACTTGTCATGGGATATATAGAAAAATGTATCATAGGAGGTTTTTTTCTTATAGGTTTAGCTTTGCTTTTTGGAGATCAATATCTCGGACTTGGAATGCAACAGATAGAAAATAGTGTCAATAATGCAACGGGTGGCGGTGTTCATTGGTATGATTTTTTGCTTAAAATTTTATTTACAGGACTTAGCCTTGGTTTTGGAGGTAGTGGGGGAGTCGTAACCCCTCTATTTTTTATAGGCTCTACAAGCGGTAATGCTATAGGGACTCTTCTTAGTGGAAATATCCAGTTTTTTGCGGCGATAGGGCTTGTCAGTATCATCGCGGGAGCAGCAAATACTCCAATAGCGGCTGCCATCATGGCTTTGGAGCTTTTTGGTATCCAGACAGCTCATTATGCAGCCATATCATCCATCATCGCATATCTTATAACAGGTCATAGAAGTATCTATCCTTCCCAGATTCTTGCTTTTAAAAAGTCTCAATATTTAGAAGTTCCAACTGGAAAAGACATAGAACATACCAAAGTGGTAGGCACACAGTCAGTCACTCTAAATAAATTAAGAGAAAGATGGCATAAGAAAAAAGGGCTTAAAAAGAGTGGCAAAGATACCACAAATCAAGAATGATACTTTCCCTTTGATTTACTCTTTTTTGAGTGGTTTTTCTCTTTTGGAAACTATTTTATAAAAAAATATCTTTTAATTTTACGATATAATAATATCTTAATTTAAAAAAAGGATTTTCATGAATAAAAATATAAAAATATTATTTTTTATAGTTGTTATAGTCATTTTGACACCTCTAAGCTACAAACAATATATAAACAATATAGTTGTTAAAAAAATTGCCGATTTAAACAATCAAGGTTTAATGATCACTCAACAAAAAGATAACAGTACTTTTTTAACAACATCAAAAGTATATAAAATTGTAGTTTCAAATCCAAGTACCTTATATAAAAACTTTTTGTCACAATTTTTCAATAATTCACAAAAAGACATGGTAAAAAAAATTTTAAATTCAACTAACGGTAGCGAAATAACTATTGATTTGAATATATTGAATTTTCCAGTTACACACAAAAATGCAATAGGCATATATCTCACATCTCTTCCTCCAAAAATAGTTTCATCTTCAAAACCAAATCCATCTTTAGAGCAGGTAAAACTTTTTCTGAAAAATAAAGGATTTGGTATAATTGTGAATGCAAATGCTTTTGGAAAAATCAAATCCATAACTCTTAAAAATATCGATAAAAAATTTGATAATAAAAAGGATAATATTGTTATCCAAATTAAAGATTATGTTACAAATTTTTCTAAAATAAATTTTCAAAACTATGATTATGCTTTTGTTACTACAAATTCATTATTTAATTTTGATTTCAACCACAGTACTTCTAAATACTTGAATATCGGTTATAAAAATTTAAAATATAATACCGATAGAGAAAATTTTTACAATTACACTATGTCTTGCAGTTTAAAAAATTTCCATTTTAATTCAGAGAGATATTTAAAAAAACAGGCATTAAAACTTGATAATATAATTATTTCGACAAAATCAGCCCTTTTTGCAGATAATGTCAACTATCTCTTTAAATATAAAGTGAAAGATATAAACTTTGATGTCACATCAAGATATGGGAAAAATATCACTACAAATATAAATAATTTTTTATTTTCCGGAAGTGTTAAGGGCTTAAATAAAGATATTTTAAAAGATATCTCCGAAATCTCTTATACCAATAAATATCTTTTTAAACAAAAATATTTACAAATTTTACAAAGTATATTAAATAATGGATTGGAATTTCAAATCAATCACTTTGATGCAGATTCCATTTTTATAAATCAGGGTAAACAACTTATCTCTTTTGGTAAAATCTCAACAAAATTAAAATTAAATATTTTAAAAAACAATATAGACTTGTCAAAAAAATTTAATCCGATATTGCTCATCAAATATATCAATATTCATGCTAAAATCGGCATAACAAAAAAAGATTTTAACTTCATAAAGTCACTCGACAAAAGAGGAAAAATGGGTAAATTTTTTAAATTAGCCAAAAAACAAGGAGATAATGTGATATTTGATATTGGTTTCAGCAATGGACAACTTGCAATAAATAATCAAAAAATTTAACTTTTTTATCAATCAAGAGGTGGTGTCCCAAGCGAGATTCGAACTCACGACCTCTTGATTAGGAATCAAGTGCTCTATCCAGCTGAGCTATTGGGACAAAATAAAATCGTATTATACAATATTAGCACTCTCAAATCAATCAAAAATATAAAAAATTCCAAATTACTATTTTAGCATATCTTCTTATTAAGTAAAATTAGTGTAAAATATTTTTTCATTTGCGCCCATAGCTCAGCTGGATAGAGCATTTGATTGCGGTTCAAAAGGTCAGAGGTTCGAATCCTCTTGGGCGTGCCATTTAAACACAGGAAAGATTATGATTCCTTTTATAGACTTAAAAAAACAGTATAAGCAATACAAAGAAGAGATAGACAAAGAGATTTTTGATGTTTTAAACAGTTCTATGTTTATAGGCGGAGAAAAAATTTCAAATCTTGAAAAAGAGTTGGCAAATTTTACAGGTTCAGAATATGCTATAAGTTGCTCAAGCGGAACCGATGCTTTACTTCTATCATTAATGGCTATAGATATCAAGCCGGGGGATGAAGTTGTCACTACTCCATTTACATTTATCGCTACTGCCGAAGTAATATCATTTTTGGGTGCAAAACCGGTTTTTGTAGATATAGATGAAAAGACATACAATATAGATCATACAAAAATAGAAGAAAAAATCACAGAAAATACAAAAGCTATACTTCCTGTTGCCCTATATGGACAACCAAGCGATATGGATGAGATAAACAATATAGCTAAAAAATACAACTTAAAAGTCATAGAAGATGCTGCTCAAAGTTTCGGAGCAACATATAAAAACAAAAATTCTTGTAACTTAAGCGATATAGGCTGCACAAGCTTTTTCCCTTCTAAACCTCTTGGATGCTACGGAGACGGTGGTGCTGTATTTACCAATAATGAAGATTTGGCAAACAAAATAAAAATGCTTGCCAATCATGGACAAAATGCAAGATATAAACATAAGTATATTGGTATAAACGGCAGGCTTGATACCATCCAAGCAGCTGTATTATCCGTAAAATTAAAATATTTTCAAGAAGAGATAAAAACTCGACAAAATATAGCAAAAAGGTATTCTAAATTGTTACAAGATAAAGTAACTGTACCTTATATAAAAGACGATAGAACTTCTGTATATGCACAATATTCAATCAGGGTTACGGATAGAGAAAATTTTACAAATAAATTAAATCAAAACGGCATTCCTACTGCAATTCACTATCCCATGCCTCTGCATTTGCAAGAGTGCTTCTTGTATCTTGGATATAAAAATGGTGATTTTCCTATTTCAGAAATGATATCTACTCAAATAGTTAGTTTACCTATGAGTTCATTTTTGACGGTAGAAGATCAAAATCGTATTGTAAAATTTATAAATGAATAATCTACATTTTACTACTATTTTTACAAGGAAATAATGGAATGAAAAAAATCGCACTAATCGGACTTGGCTCTATGGGCAAAAACCACTATAGAGTACTGAAAAATATCTCCGGGATTAAAATTGTAGCCTTATGCGATATAGAACAAAAACATAAATATGCAGAAAGATTTTACACCGATATTGACGAGATGTTAGAAAAAGAAATTCTTGATGCTGCCGTTATAGTTGTGCCCACTTTTCTTCATAAAGAAGTTGCTCTAAAATGTCTTGATAAAGGCTTGGACATCTTTATCGAAAAACCGGTTGCTTCCAGCATAGAAGACGGATATATCATAGAAAAAAGAGCAAAAGAGTTGAATAAAAAAGTATGTGTGGGATATATAGAGAGATTTAACCCCGTAGTAGAGGCTCTAAAAAGAGAATTGACCGATAGAGAGATATACAGCATAGGTATCACAAGAGTAGGTCCGTTTCCCCCCAGAATTGCCGATGTAGGCATACTGACCGATTTATCTGTACACGACATAGATCTTATTAGATATATAACCGGTAGAGAGATAGAAAAAAAGTCAATCTTTAAATCACAAAAGATACATAATCACCACGAAGACAATGCTATACTATCTTTTCAATTAGATCATGAAGTAGTCGCATCCATCACAACAAACTGGCTTACCCCTTTTAGAAAAAGAAAGATAGAAGTGGCTACAAAAAAAGGTTATTTTGAAGCTGATTTGATGGGGCAAGATTTAGTTGAATACTCAGAATATCAAAAAAATAACTCTTATGTTATCAGAAACTGTTTTGTTCAAAAAGAGGAACCACTTCTTAGAGAACACAAAGCATTCCTAAAATTTTTAAAAACAGGTAACAGAGGAGGATTAAGTACTATACGAGATAGCATAATCACACTTGAAATAGCCAACTATCAAGGATAATTTTGAAAGCAGTTGTTCTTTTAAATATGGGTGGTCCAAACAACCTTGACGAAGTGGAAGTATTTTTAAAAAATATGTTCAATGATGAAAACATCATCACGGTAAAAAGTAAACTCTTAAGAAAACTGATATCGTTTGCCATAACCACTATGAGAAAAAAGGAAGCTATAAGTAACTATAAACTTCTTGGAGGCAAATCTCCCTTAGTGGAAAATACCGAAAAATTGATAAAAAAATTACAAAATAAAGAGAATGAAATCACAATCACTTATGCAATGAGATATACCCCACCTTATAGTTTTGATGTCATCAAGCAACTTATACAAAAAAAAGCAACTCAAATTATACTGATACCTCTATATCCACAATACTCCACAACTACCACTAAATCTTCACTTGATGATTTTTTTCAAAATACTGAAAAATTGGGTTTCAAAGGAGATATCAAATATATTGAAAAATTCTATAACGATACTCGATACAATCAAGCCGTGATAGAGCAAATCAAAAAAACTTTAAATGATGGCAATCCTCAAGAATATGATTTAATCTTTTCAGCACATTCTCTTCCTGTAAAAATCATTGAAAATGGAGATCCATACAAGAATGAAATTGAAAAAAATATAGAAATATTGACAAATATATTACAAAAAGAGCAAATAAATTTCAATAAAATACATATAGCTTACCAATCAAAATTTGGTCCTGTGGAGTGGATTGGTCCCTCTCTTGAAAAGAAGTTAAAAGAGATAACAAATAAAAAAGTTATACTATATCCAATATCATTTATACTTGACAATTCAGAAACAATGTATGAACTTCATATCGAATATGCAGACATAGCAAAATCTTTAAATTTTATAGAGTATAAAGTTTGCAAATGTATAAACGATAGTGATATTTTTATTGATTTTTTACAATCTAAAATTAAAAATTTAATGTAAAACAAATTTTATTGGGTTTTGACAGTATCTTTAGGCAATAAATAGCCCTCTTCTATCATCTCTTCTATAATACTTTTAAAAACTGGAACTGCTGTCAAAGAAGCATAATAATAATATTTTTTTTGAGGTTTTCTGACTAAAACTCCTATAGTATAATGATGTTTTTCATCATTGGCAAAACCAAAAAATGAACTATTATACAAATTTGTATATTTTCCATTTTTGGCTATATGAGATGTTCCAGTTTTTCCTCCTATTTGAAGTCCACCTATCTTTGCAGCAGTGGCTGTGCCTTTTTGTACGGTTTTTACTAAAATCTTTTGCATTCTTTTAGCAACATCAACAGGTATCACTTGTGTGTATTTTTTTGCATTTTTATAGTATTTTCTACCATAAGCATCTTGATAATAATCAACTATCCTTGGAGATATAGCTCTGCCATTATTATTGAAAATATTGTATATCTTTAGCAATTGCATAAAATTTGCCTCTATTCCGTAGCCATAGGCGGTAACTGCTTTATATATCTCACTTTTTAACTGATATGGTCTTGGCATGACTCCTTTGTGCTCATAAGGTAAATCAACTCCGCTTTTTTTTGTAAAACCAAACTTTTTCAACCCATTATAATATTCTATATATTTTAATTTTTGAGCAAGTTGAGATATGCCAACATTACTCGAATGAACGATAACATCCTCTGCACTTAACCAATCAAATGTATGAGAATCTCGTATGATTTTTCTTCCTATCTTATATTTTCCACCATAAATTCTAACTAAGTCATATGGATTTACAAGCTTTTTTTCCAATAAAAGTGAAAAAATAACAGGTTTTAAAACAGATCCAGGCTCATATGCAAATTCTACGGCAGTAACATTTAAATTTTGATATTGATTTTTTAAAATTTTTGATGGATTGTATCTATTGGAAGATGCAAGCATTAAAATTTTTCCGGTATAACTATCCATGACTGATGCAATTATCTCTTTTGCTTGTAACTCTTTTTTATATTTATCTAAAATATTTTCAACAATTTTTTGAAATTTTAAAGAGATATTTAAGTGCAAATTTGCCCCGTCAACTCTTGTGATAATCTCGCTATCACCATTGAGTATGATATTTCCCGCTATATCTTTACTCCCCTTTATCATTCCGTCTTGTGCCGGATTTAGTATATTGTTATACTCTTTTTCCAAACCCTTGACACCATATATCTTTGTTATTCTATTTTTTTCATACTTTCTCACATATCCGATAATGGGAGTTAGTGTATCTTTGTAATTATAAACTCTATATTCACCGCTTTCAACTATATTTAAACCATGCAAAAAAGTAATTCCGTTTTTTTTATCTTCATACGATACAAAAACTCCTAACCTATAAAGTTTTCTTGCAAGCTCTCTTAATCTTTGAGCACTTATAGCATCAATCTTGTAAGATAAAACAACCGTTCCAAAATATGAATTTATACTTTTTTTTATGCTTTTTGTATTTTCACCACTATACAAAGAGTATAGTTTGACAAACATTTCTCGTTTGTTTGGATTTATATTTCTTGTATCGACTACGGCTTTATAGAGTTTTTTACTTCTTGCTATCGTGTATCCATTTTTACTTATGATACTACCTCTCAATGCTATATTGACATCTTTTGCATACAGTCTTGGAAGTCGTCTATCTATTTGTGCCCAATAAAGAAGGGTTGATAAAAATATCAAAAACCCTATAATAAGTAGAAAATAAAGAAAGGGAATTTTTGCATTTTTTTGTTTGTTTTTTTGCATTAGTATCGTTGGCTATTGTGCTACATTTGTGTTCTTGCCAACTCTTTATAAGCATTAAGGGCTTTATTTCTAACTTCAAGTGTTAGTTTCATACTCATCTCCGCTTTATCTATAGCAATAGCAGCTTGATGTAAATCTTTTACACTCCCCGTTGCTATATCGCTCATGGCTTTATCTCCATCTTTTTGTAGAGAATTTACTTCTCCGAGAGTTTCATTTAAAATTGAAGAAAAATCGCCACTACTCTTTTGTAAATGTTGAGAACTTTTTTGAATACTTGATATATTATTGATACCTTTTATTGCACTACTCAATTTAATCTCCTATCCTTGTAGCATTCCTATGGCACTTTGAGCCATAGATTTAGAACTTTGAAATGCCGCTACATTAGCTTGATATGCTCTTGTCGCCTCTATAAGATCTGCCATTTCTATAACCGGATTGATATTTGGATATGCTACATATCCATTTTTATCCGCATCAGGATTAGACGGATCATACTTCATTTTAAATGGTGAATCATCTCTCACTACTTTATCAACTTTAACTGTCATTATAGCAGGATTTGCTTTTAGTGACAAGCCTTTTTCATCAAGAGGATTTTCACTATCAAGAAAATCGTCATTTTTCTCTAATTCTTTATTTAATGCTTTGTTAAAATCAATCGCTTTAAATACAACTTCTCTTCTTCTATATGGTCCGCCCTCACTTGTTCTGGTTGTATTGGCATTTGCTATATTTGAACTTATTAAATTGATCCTAAACCTCTGAGCGGACAATCCATAACCGCTTATATCAAAACTATTTAAAAATGACATTTTTTTTCCTATACTTTGGATGATGCATCTAAGACACTCCTAAAAATCGCACCATCTTTTTTTATCGCTGCCGTTAAAGCATTATACATTGTCTGATTTTTGGCTAATTCCGTAGTTTCCACATCAAGATCTACAGTATTGCCGTCATTTCTTGCATCTTGTCCATCTCTTAAAAATATCGTAGCTTTTTTTGCATCATTGTCCTCGATGGGAGATAAATGTCGCGGATTGGTTTTTGCAAGTTGCAATTTTTTATTTGAATTTAAGCTATATATTTTGTCTGCCTCTTTTTGCAAAGCATACTCAAAATCAATATTTCTAGCCTTATAATTCGGTGTATCTATGTTTGCGATGTTACTCGAAATCATATCGGCTCTATCAGATCTATAATCAAGAGCTTTTGCCATAATATCGTATGATTTACTTATTTGAAACGACATATTCGACCTTTTTTATTTTATACACTTGATTATAAGCAAAAATCATTCCCAAAAAAAATGTTATAATTCACTTTTAAAAAGGAGAATTGTGAAAAAGATTTTTTTTATTTTTATGGCGATAACTCTTCTATTTTCCATACTCGAAGCAAAAGAGGTAGGTGGGGTTGACTTAAAAGAGAGTATTACAATAGAAAACCAAAAACTCATACTAAACGGGGCAGGAATTAGAAGTATATTTCTTTTTGATGTATATGTGGGGGCTTTGTATCTTACAAAGAGAGAGAAAGATCCCACTTTGATAATAGAGTCAAAAAAACCTATGGATATCAAGATGATCATCACATCCTCTTTGGTAACAAGCAAAAGGATGATAGATGGACTAATTGATGCCTTTAAAAAGGCAAAAGAAGCCGGATACGACACAGATAAAAGAAGCATGGATAAGTTTCTTCAAGTATTTAAAGAGGAGATATCCAAAAAAGATGTTTACGACTTTTTCTATGATAACGACAAAGGTGTCATGATATATAAAAACCACAAACTCTACAAAGTCATAAAGGATTTTGGATTTAAAAAAGCTCTCTATGCCATATGGCTTAGCAAAAATCCTGCTCAAGAGAGTTTAAAAGAAAAGATGTTAGGACAATAATTAAACATGCATACTGATAGGTATCTATTTTTATTTGTAGTTTTTTTGATAGGTGTAGCTAT
>Ga0256842_1000933_pt1 | contig 25094 bp, 23 predicted proteins | sample 4559240metaG_FD_185973 | JGI IMG/M metagenome (GOLD analysis project Ga0256842, IMG submission 185973) | Hydrothermal vent microbial communities from Guaymas Basin, Mexico - 4559-240 | ecosystem: Environmental > Aquatic > Marine > Hydrothermal vents | place: Mexico: Guaymas Basin | collected... | reverse complement strand
TGGTGGTGGTGCTCGGTTACGTTGACGCCCTTTACAAGGGTGAGTCGGGGCTGGTGGAGCGGGTGGTGGAGGAGATCCGGGGGGAGCTGGCGCGGTCCGGGCTGCGGGACGTGGGCGTGGTGGCCCTGCTGTGCGACGGGAACGTGGTCCCGCCGGTGGACTTCGAGGGTCGTGGGGTGCTGCAGGAGCTGCGGCGGTTGGGGTACGAGGTGGCGGCGGTCGTCTCGTTGTGGGCGTTCACGATGAACTACCCGTACTCGGCCGCGTGGGCGCTCCGGGAGCTGGACGCGCCCGTGATCAAGGTGGTGTACCCGTTCTGGTCGGACTGGGCCTGCGAGCCCTGGCACTACCTGGATCTGGAGAAGGATGCGCCGAACTCGGGGCTCGTGGGGGCCGTGTTCGAGTGGGGTTATCAGGTGATCGGGGGTCCGGAGGCGGAGGGCGCGTTCTGGTTCAAGCTGTGCGCGCTGAAGCGGTCGGATCGGATGAGCGTCTTTCCGCTGCGGGACATGGTGCGGGATCTGGCCCGGCTGGTGGTCGGGTTCGTGCGGTTGCGGTACCTGCCGGAGTCGCGGAAGCGGGTGGCGTTCGTGCTCTACTGTTACCCGCCGGGTCGGGACGCGATCGGGGCCGCGTACCTGGACGTGTTCCGCTCGCTGATCAACGTGCTGGCGGCCATGGTGGAGCGGGGGTACGATCTGGGGCCGGCGGGGGAGGTGTTCCGCCGGGTGGTGGAGCTGCGGCGTCGGGATCCTAGGGAGGCGGAGGCGTTCGAGGATCGGCTCGCGCACGCCCTGATGGAGGCCGCGGACCTGGTGCTGAAGAACGTGGGTCCGTGGGCGAAGGGTGAGCTCGCGGGGATGGTCCGGCTGTACCGGGGTGGGCGCGCCGAGCGCGCGATTCGCTGGAAGTCGGGTGAGATGAGGGTCATCGTGGAGGGCGGTCGGGTGGTCTGGGTGGACGTGGACGGGCGCTCGTACGTGCTGGGGACGGTGGGGCCGGATCGGCTGGTGCCCGTGGAGGAGCTCGAGCGGTGGTACCGGGAGGACGTGCTCTCCCGGTTCCGGTACTACCTGTCCCTGCTGCGGGGTGACGACGAGCGGGTGCGGCGGGCGCGGGAGGCGTTGGAGCGGTGGATGCGGGCGGTGGAGGAGCGCTTCGGGCCGCCGTCGGACAACCGGGGGATCATGCGGTGGGATCGGTACTATGTGATCCCGGCGCTCCGGCTGGGGAACGTGGTGATCACGCTGCAGCCCGTGCGGGGCTGGTCGGGCTCCCCGGAGCTCGTGTACCATTCGCCGGACCTGCCGCCTCAGTGGCAGTACATCGCGGCGTACGAGTGGTTGCGGCGCGTGTTCCGGGCGGACGCGGTGGTGCACGTGGGCACGCACGGGACGCTGGAGTGGCTGCCGGGGCACCAGGTGGGGCTGCTGGGGGTGGACTGGCCGCACGTGCTGCTGCCGGACGTTCCGCACTTCTACATCTACATCGTCAGCAACCCGGGCGAGGCCATGGTCGCCAAGTACCGGTCGGGCCCGGTGCTGCTGACCCACCTGCCCCCGGCCTGGAGCTACTTCCGGGACTTCGAGCGGTACGATCGGCTGTGGCGCGAGGTCACGCGCTACCTGCAGCTGCGGATGATCGGCGGAGACCCGAGGATGCTGGGCGAGCTTCGGGAGAGGATCGTGGAGGAGGCGGGTCGGTTGGGGCTGCTGCGGACCGTGGTCGACGCGATCCTGTCGGAGCGGGGTGGTGCGGCTCGGGACCCGAGGCGGTGGGCGCTCGAGCACTTCGACGAGTTCGTGAGCAAGCTGCACGACTTCCTGCTGGACCTGGCGCTGAGCAACGTGGCGTACGGGTTGCACGTGTACGGTCGGGGCCCGGACCGGGAGGCGGCGATCCGGGAGGCGGGCGTGCTGGCCTCCTCGATGCCGGACGTGAACGCCGTGTTCGCCTACTACGCGGGCCTGATCGAGCAGCCGGATCCGGGCGAGCTGGAGCGGTTTCGGGCGGAGCACCCGGACGCGTTCGCCGGGTTCAAGCGGCGGCTGAGGGAGTGCCTCGCCCGGCTGCTCCGGGAGATCCTGCTGGATCCGGGCCTGGTGAGGGGACTGGACGAGTACGTTCGGTGGAAGGATCTGGAGGAGTACTACGGGTGGCGGCCCCGGCTCACCAACCCCGCGACCCGGGCGTTCCGGGGCTTCCGGGATCGGTTGGTGGAGCTGGCCCGGCGGGCGGTGTTAGAGACGTTCGGGGCGGTGCGGGAGGATCGGGAGTACGAGCACCTGCTCGCGGAGGCCGCGGCCCGGGTCTACCGGATCTACGCGCACTACCTGCGGTCGGGGGAGTCGGAGCTGGAGCACCTGCTCCGGGGGTTGGACGGGCGGTTCGTGCCGCCGGGGTTGCTGGGGGAGCCGATGTGGAACCCGGCCGTGCTGCCCACGGGTCGGGACGGGTACCCGATCGATCCTAACATGCTGCCGACGCCGGAGGCGTGGGAGGTGGCCAAGCGGCTGGTGGATGAGTTCCTGGCCCGGTACTACCGGGAGCACCGGTCCTGGCCGGAGGCCGTCGGCGTGGTGATCTGGGGCGTGCACGAGCTCTGCACGGGCGGGCTGAACATCGCGATGGCGCTGTACCTGCTGGGCGTGCGCCCGGTGTGGGATCCGGACTCGGGTCGGGTGATCGGGGTGGAGCTGATCCCGCTGCGGGATCTGAGGGTGCGGGTGGACGGGCGGTGGCTCCGCCGGCCGCGGATCGACGTGGTCGTGTGGGCCGCGCTGCACATGGAGGCGCCGTTGAAGCTGCTCGCCGACGCGTTCTACCTGGTCTCGCACGTGGACGAGCCGTCGGAGCTGAACTACCGTCGGCGGCACTACCTGGAGCTGAGGCCCCGGGTGGAGGAGGAGCTGCGGCGGTTGGGTTACTCGGCCCGGGAGGCGCGGGAGCTGGCGGACGTGATCGCCTCCAGCGGGTACTTCGCGCAGCCGCCGGGGGTCTTCACGGGGGCGGGCGCCTCGGACGTGGTGGAGCACGCGTGGACGGACGTGTCGGGGACCGTGGGGGTGCTCGAGGGTCCCTCGGAGGCGCTGCGGCGGTTCCAGGAGCGGTTCTGGGAGCGGTTCCGGGAGGCGTGCGAGGCGCGGATGGCGTACGTGTACTCGGCGCGGGCGCGGATCGTGGTCGTGCGTCAGGGCGAGCGGGTCCGTGTGATGGTGCTGCGGACGAGCACGGGCGAGGTGTACCACGCGATCCCGTCGGTCACCGCGTTCCGGTACCTCATGTCCAAGGTGCGGGCCGTGGTGCACAGCGTGGTGAACACCTGGGGCCTGATCGACACGGACGACTTCTACGACTGGGTGGGCGGGATGGCCCTGTACGCCACGTTCGCCTCCGGGCGCGCCCCGGAGGTGTACATCGCCAACGCGATCGACCCGACCGCGGCCCGCACCCGGTCCGCGTTCGAGCAGCTGGCGGGCGAGGTCTACACCAAGCTGCTGAGCCCGTCCTGGTGGAACGCGATGCTTCGGCACGGGGACTACGGGTGGTCACGCGTCGCCCGTCGGATCGAGTTCCTGGCCGGCTGGGGGATCACCGTCCCGTCCCTGCGCGCCCCGCTCAACGGGCTGTACACCCGGGTGGCGAGCCGGCTGCTGGAGGAGCTCTCAAGGCATCCGCCGAGCACGGAGTACGGGTGGGCGTCGGTCGTCTCCTCCCTGGCCTGGTTCGTGGAGCTGGCCCGGCTGGGCGTCTGGCAACCTCGGGACCGCTCCGTGCTGGTCAGGGTGGCCCAGACGCTGCTGCGGGTCATGGCCCGGCACGGACCAGCCACGTGCCACCACACGAGCCCGAACCCGGCCCTGGTCGCGTACGCCGTCCGGGTCCTGCTGGAGGCGGGGTACTCGTACTCGGAGGTCGCGGGCCTGGTGAACCGGGTGTTGGAGTGGTACCGGCGGCTGGATAACCCGGAGATCGTGCGGCAGATCCGCTCCCTGCTGAGGGAGGTGCTGCGGAGGTACGGCCGGCCCGGAACGGCCGCCCCCGGGTCCGCGTCACCGGGAGCCCGGAGCGCCTCGGTTCAGGGCGCTCGGTCCGGTCCCTCCGGGGTCGCCCCCACGGCCGTCGGGAGGCACGGGGTGGCCCGGGCCCGTGGTGGGTCCCCGGGATCGGCGGCGCGGCTGTCCCCGTCCTCGTCCTTCCGCTCGGCCCTCGGTGCGGCGGCTCAGGCGGTCACGACGGCGGTCCGGGCGGTCGTTCGGGCCGGGTCGGTGAGTGTCTCCGGTGGGGCCTCGGGGCCGTCGGGTCGCGCGGGCTCGGGTCTGGGTGGTCGTGGGGGCCGGACGGTGACGATCGGCGTCCGTGGGGCCCCGATCTCCGGTCGGCTGAGTGCGGGTCGGGTCGGCGGTGGCGCGGCCGGTTCGTCGGGTTCGGTCTCCCGCGCCTCGGCGGTCGGGTCGGTCTCGGCGGCCCGGGGCGCCGTCGGGAGGTCGGCGGCGAGCGGGAAGGCGGCGGCGAGGGCGGCCAGCACGCTATCGAGGGCGGCGGCTCAGGCCGCCTCGTCGGTGCGCAGGATCTGGGAGTGGGTGCTGGCGCTGGTGCTCACGGTGCTGATCGTGTCGGGGTGGGTGGCCGCGAGGCGCGGGGTGGTCGCCCGGGGGCCGCGCTGGTAGTCAGCCTAGGAGGGCTTCGGCGAGGGCGCGGGCGGTGCGGGAGGTGTGCTCGCGGGGGACCGCGACGCTGACGGCGACGGCCCCGTAGGCGCTGCCCAGTAGCTCGAACCCGGGGCAGGAGGCGAGGAACGTGGACACGTCCTGGTGGGACATGCCCTCGCCGACGACGGTGACGAGGCCCACGTCCTCCCGTACCTTGCACTCGTAGTCGAGGTGGCGGAGGGCCTCGCGGGCTCGGTCCACCTCCCCCTCCTCGATGAGGATGTTGATGCGGGGTTCGGAGGCGGTGGTAAGGAGGGCGAGGATGTTGACGTCGTGGTCGCCGAGTCGGGTGGTGACGGCGCCGATGACGCCGGGCTCGTCCATCATGCGGGCGCCGGTGATCTGGATGAGGGCGACGTCCTCGCGGGCGGCGACGACCTTGGGTCCGGGTTCGGTCTTCTCGGAGATCAGCGTGCCCACGGTGGCCGTGTGGGAGTTGCCGATGAGGATCTTCACCTCGAGGTTCTTAGCGGCCTCGACGGCCTTGGGGTGGATGACCTCGGCCCCGGAGGCGCCGGCCATCATGGCCTCGTCGTAGGAGAGGCGTTCGACGACGCGGGCCTCGGTGAGGTCGGGGTCGGTGGTCATGATCCCGTCGACGTCGGTCCAGATCAGGGCTCGGGTGCCCAGGATGCCGGCGAGGATGGTGGCCGTGTAGTCGGAGCCGCCGCGGCCCAGGGTGGTGATGTGACCGCGCTCGGAGCGGCCGATGAAGCCGGTGACGACGGGGATGCGGCCGGCCCTGAGGTCCCTCAGTAGCTTGGAGCGGGTGCCCTCCCAGCGGATGATGTCCGCGTTGCCGGGCCGGTCGTTGGTGATGAGGCCCAGTTCCCAGGCGTCGTACGCGCGGGCGGGGATGCCCCGCTCGCGGAGGTAGGCGGCGATGAGTCGGGCGGAGGCGCGCTCTCCGAGGGAGAGGACGAGGTCTCGGAGGCGGTCCTCGGGGCGTTCCAGTTGCTCGAGGACGGGGGCGACGCCCTCGAGGATCGTGCGCATCTGTCGCAGGAACTCGCGGACCTCTCGGTGGTCTTCCTCCAGGTGCTCGGCGATGAAGCGCTCATGCCGGTCGATGATGGGGTCGGGGTCCGCGGCGCCCCGGCAGGCGTCGTGGAGGAAGCGTTCGAGGGCGTCGGTGACCCCGGCGAGGGCGGAGACGACGAGGACGTTGCCCGAGGCGGCGGAGGCCTCGAGGGTGCGGAGTCCCTCCTCGGAGGAGACGGAGGTGCCGCCGAACTTGTGCACCTCCATCGCGGCTCCCGCCGTATCGTTATGATTTTCGTAACGATTCTGGCTGGCGCCGGGGCCGGGATTTGAACCCGGGCGGCCCATACGGGCCACGGGATCTCCAATCCCGCGCCTTGGACCGGGCTCGGCCGCCCCGGCGTCTCCGGGCCCGTCCTTTTGGAGGGGATACTAAACGATTACGGGATCGTCTGCACCCGGATCTCCCGACCCTGGTGGAGCGCCCGCTCGAGCCGCTCGCCCACGGAGGTCTCCTTGTTCACCCGGACCTCCCCGCTCGAGCCCACGGTGGCCGTGAACACGTACTCGTCCTCCACGAACACCTTCACGGGTCGGCCCGCGAACCGCTCGCCCACGCGCAGCCGGATGTACTCACCGTCGTCCACGACCTCCATCGGGAACTCCTCGCCCGACTCGACCTCGACCACCCTTCCGTCCGCCCGCTGGGGGCCCGGGGGCTTTGGGGCCTCTCCCTCCCCCTTTCCCTCGCGCTCCTCGAGCGGCTTGACCACGATCTTGAGACCGGTGCGCCGCTCGATCTGCTCGACGTTGCGGCCGCGCTTGCCGATGACCATGGGCACGACGTTCTCGGGCACGTAGACGGTGGCCTGGGAGCCCTTGACCTCGACCTCCACGGGAACCCGGCCGCCGACGAACCGGCGGACCTCGCGCTCGATGACCTCGGCCGCGAGGCGCTCGGAGGGGGTCTCGCGCTCCTCGGTCTCCTTGACGGGGACGACGAAGACCTCCTCGCCGTACGTGTAGATCTCGTACTCGAGCTCCCCGGTCTCGAAGTCGCGCACCTCGACGACGGGGCGCGCGAGGTCCTCCTCGGTCATGCCGGTGGGCACCTTGACGGTCATGGACACGTCGTACACCTTCTTGATCTGGCCATCCTCGATGAAGATGACCGTGTCGACGACCTGGGGGATGAGTCCGAGCTCGACGCGGCCGATGAGGCGCTGGATCGCGTCGATGGGTCGGGTCGCGTGCACGACGCCGATCATGCCCACGCCGGCGAGCCGCATGTCGGCGAAGACCTCGAAGTCCCGGGTCTTGCGCACCTCGTCGTAGATGGTGTAGTCCGGGCGGACGAGGAGGAGGATGTCGGCGGTCTTCTCCATGTCCCCCTCCAGCGGGGCGTACTGCGTGATCTCGTCGCTCACCTGTAGGTCCCTCGGGCTCTCCATGGTCTTGACGATCTTACCCTGCTCGGCGTAGAACTCGGCGAGCGCCGCGCAGAAGGTGGACTTGCCCGAGCCGGGCGGGCCGGCGACCAGGATGCCCTCCGCCCGCTCCTTCAGCCGCCGCTTCAGCTTGTCCGAGAGGTCGTAGTCGTCCAGGGTGACCTTGACCACGGGCCGCACCGCGGTGATCTCCCAGCCCTCCGAAAACGGGGGCCGCGCGATGGAAACGCGGAGGTCGCGCAGCTGTACGACGGTGGCCCCGCCCCGGTCGATCTCGACGAAGCTGTCCTCGTCCGCGTGCGCCTTCTCGATGATTTCCCGGGCCCATCGCTCGAGCTCCTCCCGCGTGCACGGCTCGGGCCGCAGCTCGACGAGCTTCCAGTCGCCCGGGCGCCCCACCTTCGCCTTGGGGGGCACGTTCTCCTTGAGGTGCAGGGACATGGCGTTCTCCGGCATCATCCGCTCGATCTCGGTCTCGCCCGTCCTCGTGATCGGCTCGAAGTAGACGACCTCGATCCCCTCCGCCTTGGCCGCCTCGGCCTGCACCTTGTCGCTGGTGATCAGCGTCGCGTCGTACTCCCGCGCCACCTCGCGGATCATCGCGTCGATCTCGCCGCTCCGGGCCAGCCGGATCTCCTCGAGCCCGGGACGCTCGCCCGCGAACTCGACCTTGATGATACCCTCCCGGGCCAGCCGCTGGAGCTCCTGGAGCTCCCGGAGGCCCGCGAACCCGGTCTCGCGCCCGCGGTTGGCCTGGTACTCCAGCTCGGCCACCACGGCCCGCGGGATCACCACGGTCTTGTCCTCCAGGTACCCCTCCTCGGCCAGCCGGGAGATACGACCGTCCACGACGACGCTCGTGTCCGGCACCACGTGCTCGGTCTTGACCTCGATCTCCATGATGAGCACACCATCCCTTGCGCCTTTTCAACGCCCGTAGACCTTATCGGGGTCGAAGACCCGCTCCTCCACGACCGACAGGCGGCCGTCCCGGGTGACGCGCCGGTAGAAGCACGTCTCGTAGCCCCGGTGGCAGGCTCCCCCCTCCTGCTCCACCCGGTAGAGCAGGGCGTCCTCATCGCAGTCCACGCGGACCTCCCGAACTCGCTGCACGTGTCCCGAGTCCTCTCCCTTTTTCCAGATTTCTCCCCGCGAGGTACTCCAGTAGTGGGCGTATCCGGTCACCAGCGTACGGTACACGGCCTCCTCGTTCGCGAACGCGGTCATGAGCACCTTGCCGGACTCCACGTCCTGCGTGACCACCACGACCAGGGGCTCCCCGTTAATCTCGAACCGGTAATTGAGCCGGGAGGCCAGGCGTCGCGCGGCCTCTTCGTCCAGCGGGGGCTCGAACCCGCTCATACCTCCGCCGCCCGCTCGAGCTCGTTCAGCGGGACCTCCTCCTGCTCGCCCGTCTCCAGGTTCTTCACCGAGACGTACCCTCCTTCAAGCTCCCGGTCCCCTACGATCACGGCGTAGTCGTACCCCTTTGAGTCCGCCATGGAGAGGGCCTTCCGCAGGCTCTTACCGGACACCTCCACGTCCACGATCCAACCCAGCTCCCGCAGCTCCCGGGCCACCTCCCACACCTTACCGGAGCGGGTCAGCGGGATGAGCAGGGCGCGCGTGCCCTCCAGCTCCTCCCCCGGGACCCGGTCGTAGAGCTCGAGCGCCATTAGCAGCCGGTCGAACCCGATCGCCATCCCCACGGCCGGCACGTCCGGACCCCCCAGATCCCGAACCAGGGTGTCGTACCGGCCCCCACCGGCGCACTGGGAGCCCCCGCCCAGCTCCGGGACGTGCACCTCGAAGACCATGCCCGTGTAGTAGTCGAGGCCCCGGGCGACGGAGAAGTCCAGCTCGTGCTCGACGCCCGCCTCCTTCAGCTGGTCGGAGATCGTGAGCAGGTTCTCGAGCGCCTCCTCGGCCGGCTCGGCCCCGGCGATGGCCTCCTCCACCTCGCTCACGGACTCCGCGGTGACGATCCCCAGCACGCGCTCCGTCACATCCTCGGGCAGGAGCTCTCGGACTCCCTCCAGCTCGCCCTTGTCCACCAGGTGCGCGACCCGGTTCTGCCGCTCCTCCCCGATCCCGTGCTCCTCTAGGAGTCCCCGGAGGATGCCGAGGTGGCCGACCCGGGTCTCGAAGGCGTCGCTCGGGAGCAGGTCGTCGAAGATCCCGTGGGTGAGCTCGATCACCTCGACGTCCGCCTCGGGCTCGGAGGAGCCTAGGATCTCGACCCCCGCCTGCCAGAACTCCCGCCACCGACCGCGCTGGGGCTGCTCGTACCGGAAGCAGTTCACGAAGTAGCACAGCTTGAGCGGGTGCGGCCGGGTCTTCAGCGAGTCGTTGTACATGCGGACCACGGGCGCCGTCATCTCGGGTCGGAGGGCCAGCCGGCGGCCCTTCTTGTCCTCGAACACGTACATCTCCTCGAGGATCTCCTCACCGGACTTCTCCTCGAAGAGCCGGGCGTGCTCGAAGGTCGGGGTGAGTACCTCCTCGTACCCGTACGAGCGGAAGCGCTCCCGCAGGAACCCCTCCAGCCACCGTCGCGCCCGCATCTCCTCGGGCTCGAAGTCCCGGGTGCCCTTAGGCCTCGCTATCCGCACGGGCCTCACCCCGTCCCGTCCGTCCTAGGAGGGCGATGAAGAACCCGCACGTGTCGTGCCGGTGCGGGAAGAGCCGGCACGCCTCCGGCATGTCGAACCCGGGGTCCCCGACGTCCACGTCGATGAGCTCGAAGTCCGGGTGACGCTCCAGGAACCGGCGCACGACCTCCTCGTCCTCCTCCGGGAACATCGAGCACGTCGAGTACACGAGCCGGCCCCCGGGCCTGACGAGCCGAGCCCCAGCCTCCAGCAGCTCCAGCTGGAAATCGGGAAGCCGTTCGAGCTCGTCCGGGGTGATCCTCCACCGTCGCTCCGGGTTCTTCCGAATCGTCCCGTCGGCGGAGCAGGGCGGGTCCACGAGGACGGCGTCGGCGAACTCCTCACCGAGCTCCTCCGGCGCCTCCCGGCCGTCCATCAGGTGCGTCTCGATGCAGTCCAGGACCCCGAGCCGGTCCGCGATCTCCACCAGCCTGTCCATGCGGGTCTCGTCGACGTCGATGGCGATGATCCGACCCTCGCAACCCATGAGCTGCGCCATGTGCGTGGTCTTCCCGCCCGGGGCCGCGCACAGGTCGACCACCACCTCCCCGGGCCTCGGGTTCAGGACGGCGGAGGCGAGTGCGGCCGCCTCGTCCTGGACGACGAACAGCCCCTCGTCCCACTCGTCCATCACCGCGATTGGGAGCCCCTCCGGGATGCGCAGGATCTCCTCCAGGAACCGGCCGGGCTTGACCGTCACGCCGTACTTCTCCTCCAGGCGCTCCGCCAGCTCCTTCGGCTCGATCTTCAGCGTGTTCACGCGGATGCACAGGGGCGGCTCGGTGTTGTTGGCCTCGAGCAGCCGCAGAACCTCCTCCTCGTCTCCCAGCATCTCCAGCCAGCGCTCGATGAGCCACCGAGGATGGTAGTACTCCCACTTAAGGCGGTCCAGCTCGTCCTCCGGCTCCGGCGGCTCGTACCCCTCCAGGTCCAGGGTGAACGCCTTCACGATGGCCGCGGCGCCCGGGTTGTCCAGCCTCCGGACGAGATCGTGCAGGACCTCCGCGACCTCCCGCGCGTCCTTACCCTCGAACACGACCTCGTTGGCCGCGATCCGGCAGGCGTTGCGCACCCATCGATCCAGGTCCGCCACGTCGTCCGCCAGCTCCAGCACGTCCGTCACGATCTCGTCCAGCAGTCCCCGCTTCTGCATGATCGTGTACAGCATGCCCGCGGAGATGGAGCGGGCCTCGCGGGAGGGGTTCACCTCCTTCAGCACCAGCCGACGGGCGTACTGCGTCGGCTTGACCTTCTCCGCCTTCACCATCGTCCTCAGCACGACCTCCACGGCCTCACGGTAGGTCTCGTCGACCCCGGGCACGGCCACCCCTCACCCCCCGCCGCCGGTTCCCCGACATCGTGTCGTCACGCTCCCGAATGTACCGCCGGAGGGCGCTCAGGAGGGCCCGATAGCTGTCCACCGGTAGCCTCCTGGGCCGACCCAGGATGCACCCCTTAAACCTCCCATCGTGCGTTATCCTGATCCTGGAGCACGCCCGGCACATTTCCCCGGATTTCGGCTTTATAGCCTCAATGGTAACCCCATTCTCAAGTCGATACACGCTCCTGTTTTGGAACTTCCTAACTCGTACGAGCCTTGGTTTCAAATCCGAAAGCTCCCGAAGCGCCTCCCGCACCGTCGCGGGCTGCATCCCCACCTCAGCGTCCAGCATCGGCTCGATCAGCTGCAGCCTCGCGCACCCACACTCGTCGGTCAGCTCCTCCGCGAGCTCCCGAAGGCCCTCAAGCGTCTCCCGGAAGAGTACTACGTTCACCTTCACCGGGGTCAGCCCGACCGAGATCGCGGCCTCGATCCCCCGCAGAATCTCCCTCGGAGAGTACCGGGACCGGGTGATGATCCTGTACAGGGACGGGTCGAGCGTGTCGAGGCTGACGTTAACCCGGTCCAAACCCGACTCCCGGAGCTCGTCCGCCCTCCGGCGCAGCAGGCTCCCGTTCGTGGTCAGGGACACGTCCCGAAAGCGGTTCCGGATGCCCTCGATGATGCGGGGGAGGTCCTCCCTCAGGGTGGGCTCGCCGCCGGTGAACTTCACCCGACGGAGGCCCAGCCGGGCGCAGGCCCGGAGCACGCGCACCCACTCCTCACACGTGAGCTCCCGGCCCGAGCGCCCTTCGCCCTCCCGGTGACAGTACACGCAGTTCATGTTGCACCGGAGGGTGAGCGTCGCGCGAACGCTGTCGACGCGACGGCCCAGGGCATCCCTCACCGACCCTCCCCCGGGGAAAAATCAGGCGGGGAGGAGCGCGTAGATGCGGCAGTAAATGGTGCCACCGATCTCGGGCTTACCCTTGAACCCCATCTCGATCAGGATGGGGTACGGCTTGTTGTTGTACACGATCACCCCCTCGGTCGGGTGGTACTCGTACTCCATCGGGTGGATCCCGGGACCGATCCCTCGGGGCCACGGCAGCCCGGCCTTCAGGCAGGCGTCCCGCAGCGCCCGGGCCGGCGGGCAGCAGCCGTGCGCGGCCTTCTTGTACCCGGGCACCTCGAACACGTCGAAGTACTGGCGCTTCCCGTGCGTCCAGGTGTGCGGTGGCACGATCACCCCGTTCCAGCCCTGGCACATCCGGACGGCGTTCCGGAGGCGCATGTCGTCGTGCTCACCGATCCCCTCCATGGTCGTCTCCGCCTCGCCGATCAGCTTCTTCCGGTACCGGCCGATCCACACCACCACCGCCGATTGATCCGCCATCTCCATCATCCTCCGGTACGCCCGCTCCCCGAAGACCTTCCGCACCTCCCCCTCCGTCATCGGTCGGCGACCGTCGGTGAACCGCAGCTCGGACACGAGCACCGCCCGCTCGCCGACGCCGGCCTCCCGCAGGAACCTCACCTTGTCCTCACCGTACCGGCGCGCGACCTCGTCGATCGACATCCGACGACCGTTGACCTCCACCTCGTTCTCGCCCACCTTAACGGCCACCACCTTCGGCACCTTGCGGCCCCACACCACCAGTCCGGGCCGCTTCACGTGCAGGTGCCCGTCGCGGACCAGGGCCACCCCGGGCCCCCGGTAGTCGGCGACGATCCAGCCTCCCTGCACCCGGTAGTCCCCGTGCACCCAGACCTCGGCCGGGGACGGGACGACGCCAAGGAACACGGCTGAGAGCACCGCCGGCGTCCCGTACTCGCGGAAGGCCCGGTCGGCGTACTCGGGGTGCGCCCAGGCGCTGTACCAGGGTAGGGAGTAGACGCTGATGATTCGCTGCCCGCCCCACACGGTGTCACCGTTGCGGACCCGGTAGTGCGGCCTGTCCGGCAGCGAGATCAGCGAGAGGTGGCCGACCGCCTGCCCCACCCCGATGACGATGGCCAGCAGCACCGGCACGGACTTGGCGTACCCGACGCTCCGCATCCACTCGGGCAGCCTCCTCAGCCGGTCCCAGGGGTTGACGGCGCTCGTCGATGGGGTCACCGGCCTTTTCCCACGCGCGTCTCCCCCCGGGCGGGATGTCCGATACATTTTTATATAGCTGCCGTGATCCCGCGCCCGGGGAACCGGCCGCAGCTCAGTCTGGCTAGAGCGCGGGACTGTAGATCCCGTGGTCCCGGGTTCAAATCCCGGCGGCCGGACCACCGAAGATCGTTATGAGATCCATAACGTTTCTGGTTCCCGCTTCGGTGAACTTTTATTCTCAACTCGAGAACGGTGGTTCCGGGGATGCCGAGGATGAAGATCACGTGGCTGGGTCACGCCGCCTTCGAGCTCGAGCTGGACGGGGTCACCGTGCTGATCGACCCGTTCCTGAGCGGGAACCCCAAGGCGGCCAAGTCGCCCGACGAGGTGGAGCCCGACCTGGTCCTGGTCACGCACGGGCACTCGGACCACCTGGGTGACGCCATCGACATCTGCAAGCGAACCGGGGCGACCCTGGTCGGGATCTACGAGATCGCCGTCCACGCCCAGAATCAGGGCGTTGAGAACGTCGAGGAGATGAACATCGGCGGCACGATCGAGGTGGAGGGGCTCGAGATCACCCAGGTGCCCGCCTGGCACTCGTCCGAGATCGTGGAGGACGGGGAGATCGTGGCCGGCGGCACCCCGGTGGGTTACGTGGTCTCGGGCGAGGAGGGCACCGTGTACCACGCCGGCGACACGGGCCTGTCCATGGACATGAAGCTGATCGGTGAGCTCTACGAGCCGGACGTGGCGCTGCTGCCCATCGGCAGCCGGTTCACCATGGGCCCCAAGGAGGCCGCGAAGGCCGTGGAGCTGATCGAGCCGGACGTGGCGATCCCGATGCACTACGGCACGTTCCCGCCGATCGAGCAGGACCCGGAGGAGTTCAAGCGGGAGGTGGAGCGGCTCGACGTGGACACGGAGGTCGTGATCCTGGAGCCCGGCGAGTCGTACGAGCTCTAACAACCCTGCCCGGTATGATGAGCACCTTTCCAACCGAGCCCGCGTGAGGACCGCTGTCGGGTCTGACCGGTCCTCCCCTCACCTACCTCCGGCCCGCACCAGCTCCCGGTTCACCCGGTCCAGGAACCGGACGGAGACCACGCCGACGCCGCAGGCCGTTAGGATCAGCCCCAGCAGGCCCGCCCCGGCCTCCAGGAGTGCGAACGCGAGTCCCAGCCCGGCGAAGGTCAACGACGCCATCGCCGTCGAGACCAGGGCCGTCAACCGGCCCCCCTCCCCCAGGCACTCCCGCATCAGCTCGAAGGACCCGGACCGCCACGGCAGCAGGTACCCCGACAGGGCGGAGACGATCGCGATCCCCGCGTACAGGGAGGAGTTCAGCGGGTGCCACGCGGCCTCGAGTAGGGCGAGCGCCCCCGAAACCGCCGTGCACGCCAGGCACCGACGCTCCAGGGTCGATCGGACGGCCTCGGGTCGCTCGAAGTCCCCGACCGCGGTCACCCGGAGGAAGACGCGGCCTCCCCAGCCCATCCTCCGCTCCCCCGTGACCTTGGAGAGCAGATCGATCAGCCGGTCCTCCAGCTCCCGCGCCTCCCGCTCGTTCCCCTTGACCACGACCCAGAGCTGGTCTACCCGGCGCACGACGCCCACGGACCGGCGGCAGCCCAGGGCCCGGACCTCCTCCACGCCCTCCGGTGTCGCTCTCCGGAGCGCCTCCTCCAGCCCCATCCGGCCCCCGGTGAGGTGATCCCAAACCCGACGCGCCCTGGGTGATAGGCTCACCCGCAACGCTAGCACACCCGGGGCACCGGGTCCCCTACCGGCTTCTCCACGATCCGGGTTCCGCCCACCTCCGTTTCCATCTCGACCCGAGGCGGGCCCTCCTCCACCCGTCCGATGATCTCCGCGTCCCTACCCACGCTCGTCGACCGGACGGCCTCGAGCACGTCCTCCGCCAGCTCCTCCCGGACCCCGATCACGGCCTTACCCTCGTTGGCCACGTGCAGCGGGTCCACCCCGAGCATCTCGGAGAGGACCCGCACCTCCTCCCGCATCGGGATCCGCTCCTCTTCGATGACGATCCTGACCCCCGACTTCTCCGCCATCTCGTTCAGCGCGCCCGCCAGCCCGCCCCGGGTCGGGTCCTTCATCGCGGTGACGCCGCCCACCTCGAGCGCCGCCTCGACCGCCTCCCAGACCGGGGCCACGTCGGACTCCAGGTCCGTCTCCAGCCCCTGCTGGGCCGCTAGGATCGTCATCCCGTGGTCGCCGATCGTCCCCGTGACCAGGATGACGTCGCCGGGCCGCAGCCCGGAGTCGCGGACGAGCCGCACCACCCGGCCGACCCCGGTCATGGTCACGATCACGTCCACCTCGCCCGTGTCACCCACCTTCGTATCGCCCGTGATCAGGTGCGCGTCCACCTCCTTCAGCACCTCGTCGATCGACCGGTAGATGCGCTTCAGATCCTCGATCGGGAACCCCTCCCGCACGACGAGGGAGCAGGCGAACGCGACCGGTTTCGCCCCCATCACGGCCAGGTCGTTGGCCGTGCCGGCCGCCGCGAGCCGGCCGATGTCCCCGCCGGGGAAGAACGGCGGGTCCACGATGTGCGCGTCCGTGGTGAGGACCATCTCGCCCTCGCCGGCCGGGAACGTGGCCCCGTCGTCCAGGTCCTCCAGCGTGACCGAGCCCTCCCCGGTCCGGGAGATCTGAGGCAGGAGTTCCCGCAGCAGCTCCTCCATCAGCTCCCCGCCGGCGCCGTGCTCGCGGCGCACCTCGGACACGGTCCCGTCCCCCGGCAGCTTTTTTACCCCGACTCACCCGCGGGCCCGGGGGTGCGAGCGGATGGGTGTGTGGCACGGTAGGTCGCTGCGGAAGCCGACGGGAGGCAGGATCCGGCCGCACCGGAAGAAGCGGAAATTCGAGATGGGCAACCCGCCCACCGAGACGCTGGTCGGGGACGAGGTGCGGCTGCGCGAGCGCCGCGGCATGGGTGGCAACGTCAAGCAGGGGCTGAAGTTCGCCACGCACGCCAACGTCGCGGACCCCGAGACGGGCGAGGTCAAGAACGTCCGCATCCTGGAGGTGGTGAAGAACCCGGCCTCGCAGTACTACGAGCGGCACGGGGTGATCACCAAGGGAGCCATCATCCGGACGGAGATCGGGCTGGCGAAGGTCACCAACCGGCCCGGTCAGGAGCCGGTCGTGAACGCGGTGCTGATCGAGAAGGAGGAAGAGGAGTCAGGCGGGGAGTAACCGCTCGGCCAGCTCCCTGAGCCCCTCCCCCGTCCTGACGCTCGTCCGGTACACCTCGATGTCCGGGTTGATCTCCCGCGCCGTCTCCACCATCCGGTCCACCGAGACCCCGCACGGCTCCGCCAGGTCCACCTTGTTGATGACCAGCACGTCCCCCTCCCGGATGATCATCGGGTGCTTGCCGACCACGTCCTCGCCCTCCGGGGCCGACACGACCACCACCCGCTCGTGCGCCCCGACCGGGAAGTCCACCGGGCAGATCAGGTTCCCCACGTTCTCGATGAACAGCACGTCGATCTCGTCCAGGTCCGTCTCCTCCTCCAGGTGCTCCAGCCCGTGCCGCACCAGGTGCGCGTCCAGGTGGCACTCCCGGCCGGTGTTCAGCCCCACCACCGGCACGTCCAGGCGCCTGAACCGCCGCTCGTCGTACTCGCTCACCACGTCCCCGGCGAGCACGGCGAACGAGTACTCGTCCCCGTACTCTCGGATGATCCACTCGATGATCGACGTCTTGCCGGAGCCGATCGAACCCAGGAACTCGACGGCCCGAACCCCGTGATCGTCCAGGTGCTCCCGCACGTCCCTCGCCAGGTTCTCGTTCACCTTCAACAGGTCCTCCGACGCGTCGACCTCCTCTACCCGGTGCATGAAAAATCACCCAAACTCCAGCCTGATGGTGCGCACCTCGCACGAGTCCCCGCCGCGGATCTCCACCGACCTGGACCCGCACCGCGGACACCTCAAGCCCAGCAGCGACGGCAGCTCCTCCGAGCCGAACGCGGCGTGGAGGGCCGGGTCCCGAGCGTCCTTTAAAGCTTCCTCCTCGTCCGTGCTCCACTCCTCCCCGCACTCCCGGCACCGCAGGCGGCCCCGCTCCAGCTCGATCTCGAACTCGGCCCCCTCGGCCGGGGTCCCCTCGGCCAGCGCCTCCAGGCAGAACCGCAGCTGCTCCGGGTTCACCATCGTGAACTCGCCCACCCGGATCCTCACCCCGAGCACGCGCTCCGCCCCGCGCTCCTCCGCGACCTCTAAAACGGCGTCCAGGATCGACTGAGCGAGGCTCAGCTCGTGCAAGCTCGCCCCCAGGGGTACCGGGCCGTTGCCGGGTAAACTCGTTTTGGTCGGAGCGGGCCCCGGGGACCCCGAGCTCCTCACCCTGCGCGCCGTCCGGGCCCTGTCGGAGGCGGACGTGGTGCTCAAGGACCGGCTCGTGCCGGACGACGTGGTGGAACGGTACGCGCCCGACGAGGCGGAGATCATCGACGTGGGCAAGCGGCCCGGGGGCCGCGGGTGGACGCAGGAGGAGATCAACGAGGTGATCGTGCGCGAGGGGCGCCGGGGCCGGACCGTGGTCCGGCTGAAGAGCGGGGACCCGATGGTCTTCGGCCGCGGCGCGGAGGAGCTCGAGGCCGCCCTCCGGCACGGGATCGAGGTCGAGGTGATCCCGGGCGTCACCTCGGCCGTCGGCGTCCCCTCCTCCGTGGGCCTTCCGCTCACCCACCGCCGGTACGCCTCCAGCTTCGCCGTCGCGACCGGCCACGAGGACCCGAGCAAGGAGGAGCCCCGGGTCGACTTCGAGGCGCTCGCCCGGGCGGCCGACACGCTCGTCATCCTCATGGGCGCGCGCCGGCTCCGGGAGATCGCCCGGGACGTGCAGCGCGCGGTCGGGGACGCGCCGATGGCGATCATCGAGCGCGGCACGACCGAAGACGAGAGGATCCGCGTCTGCAGGGTGTCCGACGCCGCCTCCGGCCGCGTGCGGGCGAACCCGCCCGCCGTCATCGTCGTCGGAGAGGTGGTACGATGGTGGCGCGATCTGGCGGGTCAAGGGCGCGTTGAGGGTTAAGATACGCGCCCTGCTGTACGCGTGGAGGTACGTGTGGAACCTCCTCAAGGAGACCGCCACGGTCACCACCGTCCGGTACGCGATCCTGTACGTCTCCTTCCTGCTACTCCTCGGCACCCTCGGCTTCTGGTGGCTGGAGGATCGCCCCCTAGTCGACGCCCTCTACACGACCGTGCTGATCCTCACCGGGGTCGGGTGCGCGAACCCCCCGCGGACCCCCTCCGGCAAGCTCTTCACGATCATCCTCCTGGCCGCGGGGCTCGGCGCGCTCGTTCACGTTATCTCCCGCGTCTTCGGGGCCCTGCTGCGGGGCGACGTGCTGTTGCGGCTCAAGGAGAGCGACGCGCTCGCCAGGATCGAGCGCCTGCGGGACCACGTGATCGTGTGCGGTTACGGCCGCGAGGGCCGCGAGATCGCGGAGAACCTCCGGGAGTTCGGGTTCGACGTGGTCGTCGTCGACAAGGACCCGGAGAAGTGCGAGCGGGCCTTCCGCAGGGGCTACCTGGCCGTGCAGGGGGACGTGACCTCGGAGCGGACCCTGGAGAAGGCCGGGGTGAGGCGCTCCCAGGCCGTGGCCCTCGTCACCGGCTCGGACGAGACCAACGTCTTCGCCTGCGTCCTGATCCGGGACCTCAACCCGGACGTGTGGATCGTGGCCGCCGCCAAGTCCCGCACCGGCGTCCGCACCCTCAAGCGGGCGGGCGCGGACGAGGTGGTCAACATCTACCGGGCGGCGGGCACGGCCATCTCGGACCTGCTCATCGAACCCCTCTCCTTCACCGTGACCGTCCGACACCCCCTGGAGCGGACGAAGGAGGAGCTGCTCACCATCGTCCGCAACGGCGGGATCGTCGTGGACGTGCGCTACCACGTCCCCTCCCTGCCGGAGCCGCTGAAGAAGGAGCTGTGGATCGAGGACGAGAAGGACGTGAAGTCCCGACACGAGCTCCACCGGGAGACCCGCACCCGACGGGCCCTGGAGCGGCTCCACGAGCTGTCCAAGGACGTGCACTCCCACAGGATCGTCGTCCGGCGCGAGGAGGACCGAAAGCGCATCATCGAGGCCCTGGAGGAGATGGGCATCCTGATCGGCGTCGACATGACCCACGAGGAGGTGCTCAAGGAGGTCTTCGGGACCGAGATCTAGCCACCCGGACCGCCGTCCTCACCACCCCACGCAGCGAGGACTCCCGGGCCGTGACCACCTCCAACCCCGCCCGCTCCAGCTCCCTCGAGGTCACCGGCCCGATGCTGACCACCGGCTCCGGCAGGTCGGTTCCCACCGACCTCAGGAAACACCGGGCGGTCATCGCGCTGAAGAAGCAGACCACGTCGAAGTCCCACGGATCCACGCGTACCCAACGGGGCTCCAGATCGTACACCTCCAGCTCCCTCACCCGCACCCCGAACCGCTCCAACCGCTCCCGTAGCTCACCCGTCCTCCGCCGGGACCGCAGCGCGAGCACGCGGGAGTAACCGCGAAGGGCGTCCGCCAGCGCCCCCGTCGTGAACCGCTCCGGCATCACGTCCACGTCCAGCCCGCACCTCTCCAACGCCCTCCCCGTCCTCGGACCCACCGCGGCCACGTCCACCCCCGACTCCCTCAGCGCCCTCAGCTCGCCCCCCTCGAGGAACTCAACCGTCCGCGGGCTCGTGAACGCGACGACGTCGTACCGGCGCAGGAACCCCACGGTCAGCCGGGGACGGGGGAGGGGCACCAGCCGCACCGGGTGCGCGATCTCCACCTCCATGCCCGCTCGAGCGAACGCCCGACGCGTCTCTCGATCCAGCCCGGGCGCCCGAACGGCGAGCGCCCTCAACGCTCCCGCCGCTCCCGAAGCCTCTCGGCGATCATCAGCAGCGTCTTCCGCTTGGACTCCACCTTGTCCACGATCAACCGGCCCCGATCCTGCCACCAGCGCTTCGGGTACCGCTTGTCCCTCTGCACCTCGGGATTCAGACCTAGCTCCTCCGCCACCTCCGCTATCTCCCGGAGCCTCGGGTTCTTCACGGCCAGCCGTTTGGGCACCTTCCTGCCCTCCGAGCGCGACCGCTCGGCGTCGAAGTACACGGGCCAGACCACGACACGATCCTTGCCCTTCAACCGGACCGTCGGAGTCTCCGACAACCGAACCCTCCCCAGAGCGGAACCATCGGTAGTATGGGTAGGTGCCTACGGGTGGGCTTGCCGACCTCCCGGGTCTCCTCGGTGGGGGTGGACCGTGAGGAGGGGGCGGGCCGGCTGGCCCCGGAGCCGCCGCCGGTCCCGGTCACCACGCACCGCACCGGCACGGAGAGTATGCGTAGAACCCTCAGGTGGACCAGCGGGATCTCCACGATCTGACCGGTGAAGGCCAGGCTCGCGAAGGGCTTTCGCACCAGGCACTCGACCGGAATCCCGTGCCTGAGCAGGATCCGGGCGATCTCCAGCACGTCGGAGATCGTGGAGGCCAGCAGGATGTGGAAGCGCGCCTTCAGCCCGCCACCCAGGTCGACCTCCTTACCCCCGACGGCGAAAGGCTTCAGGTCCTCCGGGAGTCCGAACCGCGGCACCGGGAAGAACAGCACCGGTACCATCGCGCCGGACGACTCCTGCAGCGGGTTCGAGACCGCCTCCACGGCCTCCGCGACGTTCAACTCCAGCGAGTAGGAGGGGACGAGGTAGTAGTCCTTCTCCCACGAGTAATCCCTCCCCTGCAGGGCGGAGCAGTCCTTGACGACGAAGTACCGACCGTCGTCCGAGACGCCCGCGAGCAGGACCGCGTGCAGGGCGGGGGGTACGATGACGAACCACCGGCTCACCGTGGCCAGCGGCGCGTAGATCACGACCCCGATCCCGTTGGGATCCTGGAAGTCCGCGGCCAGGGAGAGCAGGGTCGGGAACCAGGGCGGCGAGGTCGCGGCCATCGGTCCGTCCGTCTCCCGGTCCTCCACCGGTATCCCCGTCATCCGGGCGAACCAGGACTCCCGCAGCTCCAGGTTCAGCGGGTTCACGTCCGTCCCCGCCGTGGGCCGCCAGAACCCCTTCGCGACCGCGATGTTGTACAGGGTGAGCGCGGCCACCTCGCCGCACCACGTGTGGTCCGGCACCCCGTCCCCATCCACGTCCCTTCCGAACTCCGCCTGCCCGTAGTCCGGGCTCGCCACCATGAACCTCAGGCGCGTTGGGTGCATCAGTGGCACTTTCATCTCGCCCTGACCCGTCTCCAGCTTCACCGCCGTGACGGTCCAGTCGTACTCCTCCACCCGCACGCCCGCGGCCGGCGCGGTGAGAAGCAGAAAGGCGATGAGTGGGGCGAGCATGGCGACGATCCACCCCGGGGGGAGCGCCCGGATGAAGCGGTTCGAGCTGGACGTGATCCTCCCCGACAAGCCCGGGCAGCTGGTGCGCATCCTCGAGCCGCTGTCCGAGGTCGGCGGGAACGTTATTAGCATTTCACACTCGCGCGAGGGAGACCGGGCGCGCGTGCACCTCGTGTTCGAGGCGGACGAGCGGGCGGCCCGGGAGTACTCCCGCCGCGTCAGCGAGCTGGAGGACGTCAAGATCCTCCGCTTCGGCCGCGGTCCCGGGCACGAGATGGAGGTCGTCCTCATCGGGCACATCGTGGACACGGACATCAAGGACACGATCGACCGCGTCAACGCGGTACGGGGCGTCCAGGTCGTGGACGTCGACCTGGAGATGCCCGACCCCGAGCGCCGCTCCTCCGCCGGCTTCACCGTCATCTACGAGGACGAGGGCGCCCTCCGCGAGGCGGTCCGCGTCATCGAAGAGATCGCCGAGGAGAAGGACCTCACCGTCCTCTTCCCCCTGGAGGTGGTACGGTGCGCGTCGTCCGACTCTTCGTGATCGGCCTCGGCGCCGTCGGCCGCGGCCTCATGCGACTGCTCAGGGAAAAACGCGACCAGTACGCCCGCCGGCTCAACGTCCGGGTCGAGCTCACCGGCGTCGCCGACTCCCGGGGCGCCTGGATCGGCGAGGACCTCGACCCCGAAGAGGTCCTCCGCGTCAAGGAACGGCACGGCACGGTCGCCGCCGCCGGCGACGAGCGCGACGCCCTCGAGGCGATGGAGGACGCGGACTTCGACGTCCTCGTCGAACTCACCCCCACCGACATCGAGACCGGAGAGCCCGGCCTCTCCCACATCCTCAAGGCGATCGAGCTCGGCCGCCACGTCGTCACCGCCAACAAGGGCCCCCTCGCCGTCGCCTACGACCGGATCATGCGCGCGGCCGAGCGCCGCGACGTCATCATCCGCTACGAGGCCACCGCCGGCGGCGCCATGCCCGTCTTCAACCTCGTCCGCGAGACCCTCAAGAGCGTGGACGTGCTCTCCATCGAGGGCGTCCTGAACGGCACCGTCAACTACGTCCTCACCCGCATGGAGACCGAGGGACTCTCCCTCGACGACGCCCTCGCCGACGCCCAGTCCCGCGGCATCGCCGAGGCCGACCCCAGCATGGACATCGAGGGCTGGGACACCGCCTGCAAGATCGTCATCCTCGCCAACTCCATCCTCGGCGTCCGCTGCACCATCGACGACGTCGACGTGACCGGGATCGAGGACCTCACGCCCGAGGCCATCCGCATCGCCAACGAGCGCGGCTACCGCATCAAACTCATCGGCCGCGCCGACCGAGACGGCGACCTCCTCGTCCGACCCTGCCTCGTGCCCAAATCCGACCCCATCGCCCGCGTCCGCGGCGTCATGAACGTCGTCCGCCTCGAAACCGACCTCGCCGGCACCATCTACGTCTCCGGCCGCGGCGCCGGCCCCCTCGAGACCGCCAGCGCCGTCATGAGCGACATCCTCTCCATCGCCGAGCGCTCACCGACGACCCGGTAACCACCGAAACAGACCACCCAACACCGAGGACCACGACCGACCACCCTCCCCAACCGACCCCTCCACCAAACTCAACGCCCGAGCCACCCCCGGCGACAACCCCCGCGTCCCCCGCAGCTCCTCCACCAACTCCCGACAGAACCGCCGCACCACCCACTCCTCGTGATTCAACAGCGCGTTCACGTACCCCCGCAACCGATGCCCCAAACACTCCAACGCCTCCGAAAAGGCACCCTCCGGATCCTCCACCGACGCCCGCACCGCCCCCGCCAACTCCCTCGCGTCGAACCCCGCCCGCCGACCGTACGCGTGCACGTACTCCAACCCTCGCAACGCCGGCAACGCCACCTCCCGCTCCACCGGCTCCCCCGACAACCCCAACCCCACCACGTACAGCACCGCACCCACCTCCGAGACCCGCGCCCCCAACTCCCTCCAACGCCGCCGACTCGGCGCCAACCGACCACCCACGTACAGACACAACGACCCCGCCACCGTGGGCTCCGTCACGAGAACACCCCCCTACTCCCTCCAACCCCACCGCCTACACACCTTAAGGACCCGACGCGCCGCCTCCACGTCCCCACGATCCACCCGCTCCTCCACCCCCAACCGCTCCAACACCCGCGTCAACCACGCCCTCGCCCGACTCGGCCGCTCCAACTCCACCTCCTCCTCACCCCGACGAAACCACCCCAACCAACCCAACAACAGCCACAGCGTCTTCCGCACCCACGTGTACGTGATGTGCACCAACGCCCCCACGATCGCGGCCACCACCCCCCAATCCGGCAGCACGCTCGAGAACTGACCGCCCGTCATCCCCACGTAGATCGCCGCCGCGCACACGAGCAGATCCGCCACCGTAAACCACGTCGACGCCTCAATCCGCCGCTCCAACAGCAAACCCGACAACAACGAGACCGCCGCCAACACCAGGCACAACTCCGCCAGCAACATCCACACCGTCACGCTCACGACGAACCGACCCCACCACCCTCCAACTGACCCAGCCTCTCCACCAACTCCCCCATTAAATCCTCGTCCACCAACACCCGACCCGCCACCTCCAACACCGGCTCCTCCACCACCCGACCGATCACCGAGACCGGACACCCACGCTCCACGCACACCTCCAGCACCTCCCCCACGTCCTCCTCTCCCACCACCGCCAGCACGTTGTCCCAATTCCTCGTGATCGACGCGTACGGAACCGAGTCCAACCGCATCCCCACCCCCGACTTCGCGCACACCAACGCCGCCATCGCCACCAGACCCCCCTTCGTCACATCCTTCGCCGCCTTCACCAACCCCAGCCGCGCCACCTCCGGAAACGCCCGAAACAACCTCCGAGCCCGCTCCATCCGCTCCCGAAACCCACCGTGAATCGGCTCACCCACGAGCAACACCACGTCCCCCGGCTCCGCCCCCCTATCCGTGATCGGCTCCGGCGCCACCAGCTCCCCCATCACCGTCAACGACACCTTCGGCTCCCCCACGTCATCCTCCACCATCGTGTTCCCACCCAGCACCTCCAACCCCAACTCCCGCGCCTGCCGCCCGATGCACTCCGCCGCCTCCAACGCCCCCTCCCACGACGGCGCGATGATCGTATCCACCACGAACCGCGGCCGCCCACCCGCCACCAGCACGTCCGTCGCCGCGTGCACCACCGCCGACTTCCGCACCAGCCGAAACGCGTAGGGACCATCCGCACTCACCACCAGCCCGTTCTCCACGCTCACCACCGCCGCGTCATCGAAGTCCGCCAACCCCACCCACGCCTCCGACTCCCCCGGCAACAGCCGCTTCACCACCCGCACGTCGTCCACCGCGTACCGCAACACGTGCTCCCGCAGGTCCACCGCGACCACCCCCGGTCAATCCCGGACCGGCGCGAAACTTGAGTCCTGCCCACGGAGCCAGCCCGCCGCGGTTGCCCCAGCCGGGGTCGCGGCACG
>Ga0256842_1000932_pt1 | contig 25101 bp, 20 predicted proteins | sample 4559240metaG_FD_185973 | JGI IMG/M metagenome (GOLD analysis project Ga0256842, IMG submission 185973) | Hydrothermal vent microbial communities from Guaymas Basin, Mexico - 4559-240 | ecosystem: Environmental > Aquatic > Marine > Hydrothermal vents | place: Mexico: Guaymas Basin | collected... | reverse complement strand
ATGGGCAAAAATTGAGAAGTTAAGTTAGAATTATTTCCTGTGAGATAGATGTTTTATGATAACTGCCATAAATTAGGTAAAAATTGTTCCTTTAAGACATACTAAGATACTTTTCTTTACTTTGTTTTTTCTTCCCATTCAAATATTATTTGGAATGTTTATAGAAGGGTGAGGTATGCTTAATCCTTTGTTTTCTTCCGTGGAATTTTCTTTTTGTAAGAATTTAATTTCTTTTCCTATTTACCTTCACCAAATGCCTTCCTGTAGGCTTATAGGGAGAAAAAGGAATTTTATTTAATCGCTGGTTTTTACCAGAGGAGTTTAATTCTGCCAGTTTTGAGTTTTCTTTCTGCTTGCCCACCCTAAATGCCCCCTTGAAGGCTTATAGAAAGAAAAAAATGGTTTGCTTTAATTATTTAATTTCTGCCAGAAAAATTTTAGGTATTGCCAGTTTTAATTTCTTTTCTTACTTGCCTCCCCTGAAAACCCCTTAAAGGTTTATAGGATGAAAAAGGGCGTTCCCTTTAATCATTGGTTTTTGCAAAAAAATTTAAGTGATTGCAGTTTTAAGTTTTTCTTTTTATTACCCCATGAATGCCCACTTAAATTTCTTGCCTGACACTAAATTACTCTAAATTCAGAATTTTCCTGAATTTCCAATTTTTCTCACCCTTTCTTATAAACCCACGGTAGGAATTATGTGGAGGATAATTTCAGCCTGACACCTTTCCATAATACTTATTTGCTACTCCAAAAAACCCTAAAAGGTTCATAGAGAGGTAAAAAGAATTCTCCTTTAATTGGTGATCTTCCCAGAAAATTTCTAACTTTGCCAAAACTTAGTTTCTTTTCTTATTTGCCTCCCTAAATGTCACCTAAATTTTTTGCCTGACACTTTTCTCAATATCATTTTCAGGTCTGTCCCCATCCATTTCTTTATTAATTTATTTCCAATTTGCCTACCCTAAAAACCCACTAAAGGTTTAAAGGTTTATAGGAACGTAAAGGGGGAATCTTACTTATTAGTTTCTGCTAAAAGATTTCATCTTTGCCAGAATTTTATCTGTTCTTCTGTTTCTCCTCCCCAAATGCCTTCCAGTAGGTTTATAGAAAAGTAAAGGGAATAATCTTAATTGTTAGTTTCTGATAAAAAATTTTATTTTTGCTAAATTCTGGTTTCTTTCCTTTATTTGCCCACTCTAAAAACCATAGAATGTTTATAGAGACAAGGAAATCATGCTTGTTAACTTTCACCAGAAAATTTTTAAATTTAAATCGTAAATTGTAAATTGCAAATCCTACCTGACACCTTTTATTCATTTTATCCAAAAACAAATAGTGCCTGACACTAAATTTCTTTATTTCCACCTTTTAGGTGAAGGGTAATTTTTTTTAAACGCAATGTTTTAACACACCTACAGGGCTTTTATAGAACAATCACAGATCTAAGGTGGAAGAGGTTTTAATTTGTGTTTCAATTTTTAAAGTTGGGTTTAAATCATATATGAAGGCCTCAGATCCTTAAATTGTAGTGATTATCCAGTAAATTTTGTGGAAATCTTACCTGTTGCCAACCAATTCAGAAGGAAGCCTTCCCCACTTTTACACATCTTAAGAATTTGATAAATTCATATATTCAAATCTTATTTTTTCAAACAAATTAACCACTTCTCCATATTCCCTTGCAGGGATAAAATCCTAAAATAAATACTAAGGGCCAAAGAAAACTCTCTTCTCTATAATTCTTATAAATGGTATCTGGTGGAAAATAGGAACAAATGGGGAAAGTCCCGAACTATGGAACTATGAAATAAAAGGAAAAGAAATAAACCTTTCCTTTCTATAAACCATTGAATGGGTATCAAATAGGCAAATAAAGAACAAACTAAATACCGGTAGAATTAATAATCTCTGGCAAAAACTAATAATTAAAACAAAATTCCTTTTTTATCATATAAGCCTTAGGGAGTGGGTTTTAGAGAAGGCAAATGGGGAAAAATTAAAATCTTGCAGGAAGAAGACCTTCTGGCAGAAACCATCAAATTAGCAAAATTCTTCTTTGTTTTTTATAAACTACTAAATGGATATCGTGAGGGCAAATAATAGAAAAAACTAAATTCAGGCAAAAATAAAACCTTTTGCAGAAATCAATCATTTCGCAAAACCGATAATTTAAGTAAACCCCTTTTCCCCATAAACTTTAAACTTCTAAGAGGCTTTCTGGAAAGGAGATGGAAAAGAGAATGGGGGGAACTTTTCGGAATTTTTCTGCCTGACTCCTTTCATATATTTTTAATAGTCCACTTATATTTTTTTACAACATAAAATATAACAATTACCCACGAGAGAAATATATGTGGCAAATATAAAAAACTAAATGTTAAAAATCTCTTTTTAAAGGAAAAACTCTGGAAAAAGCCATAACCATCACAAATAATGAACTTTACTTGCTATTTGCAGCAAGCATGCCACAGGCACCACTTATATCCCTCCCCTTTGAATCCCTAATTGTGGCCACAAAACCTCTTTTTAAAAGAAACTCCTGAAATCTTAAAATTTTCTCAATGGGCGAAGGATGTAATTCCTCCCCTATGGGGTTATATGGTATTAGATTAACTTTAGCCCACCCTGGATGTAAAAGCCCTGCCAATCTCTTTGCATCCTCTAAAGCATCATTTATATCCTTAAAAAGGACATACTCAAAGGTAATCCTTTCACCCCTCTGGAGAGGTAAATTCTTACACAAACGTACCAACTCTTTCAAAGGATATTTTTTATTGACAGGCATCAAAAAACTTCTTACATCATCTGTTGCTCCATTCAGAGAAATCGCAAGTTTTGGCAATTTATCCATCTCTTTCAATCTTTCAAGAGATGGAATAATTCCCGCAGTTGAAATTGTCACCCTTCTTCTCGAAATGGAAATACCCTCCGGATCAGTAATGAGAGAATAGGCCGCCATAACATTTTCAAAATTTAATAATGGCTCTCCCATACCCATAAAAACCACATTGATTCTTCTTTTCCCCAATTTCTCTTTTCTTAAAACATGTAATAACTGCCCAACTATCTCTCCAGGATTTAAGTCTCTTATAAATCCCATCTTTCCAGTGGCACAAAATTTACACCCAAGAGCACATCCTACCTGGGAAGAAATACAAACTGTTGACCAATTCCTTTCTGGAATATAAACGGATTCAATAAGATTCCCATCATATAATTCAAAGAGGTATTTCTTACTGCCATCCACAGAAATGTTTATTTCTTTTATTTTCAAGGGATTTATCAAAAAAAGTTTGGATAACCTACTTCTCAAACTTTTTGAGAGATTTGTCATTAAATCAAACTCATGAATCCTGTGAACATATATCCACTCATATATCTGCCTTCCCCTATATTTCATCTCCCCCATTTCTTCCAGAAAACTCTCTATTTCCGACAGACTTTTCCCCACTAAAAAATCCATACAAATGACCTTTTCTAAAACAGATTTTTAAAACTACCACCAGAAATAGGACCAACCTACATAGGGCATATAGCCTAAGTAAAAACCTTCATTTATATCATTTCTATGTCTATAGTAATATACGTTGGGATATTCCCCATATCCATAATTCAGATTCCAACCATTCCATCCAAAGGGAGTTACAAACCAATTCCAACCACATCCACCGCCATAATAGTAGTATCCCCAGGCTGGAGGAAGGTACTCCTCTCTCTCCATAAAAGAATAATTTCTTCTCTGTGTGTTGCTGGAAAGTAAATCTAAAAAACCACCAGATATGGTGATGTGTTGTGGCGTTTCTATGGAAATATTCCCAGGAATGGATCCAACAGGTACAACAGCAACAATTATGGTATCGCTATATAAAAGTATATCCAGTTCCCTATCTCCTAAAAAAACCCTTCCAGGAGATTTACCACCTCGATCCTTATTCCAGATATTTTGCGCTCCCCCATAAAATCCTTGCCCTTTTATTATTATCGTCCCATTTACAGTTGCAGGATTTGGGGTAATGACATCAACCTTTATATTAGATCCAAACAAAAAAGAAAAAAGTAAAGTTAAAAAAGTGATGACTAAAAATTTCCTCTTCATCAAAAACTCCTCCTCCTAAATATTCTACCATAATTTAGATACAAATCTGGAAGAGGAGTTCAAAGAAAAAGGCTATTTTTTTAATTTTTTCCCCATTTTCTTTACAATTTTGGCTGTATCCATAGCAATCACAAGTTCCTCATTGGTGGGGATAACCACCACTTTAACCTTGGAATCATCACTGCTTATCACCCCATCCTTTCCACCAACAATCTTCTCATTTCTATCATGGTCAAGTTTTATCCCGAAAGTATCCATATCTTCAAGACTCTTCTCCCTTATTAAGGGACTATTTTCACCAACTCCCGCAGTAAAAACTATAATATCCACATGTCCCAAAACGGCAAAATAGGCTCCAATATATTTCTTTATTCTATACGTATAAATGTCAATTGTAAGCCTTGCAAGATTATCTCCCTGGTTGTAAAGTTCTTCTATATCTCTCATATCATTTGATTTACCAGAAATCCCAAGGATACCACTAAATTTGTTCAAAAGGTTATTTGCCTCATATAAAGCCAACTTTTCCTGCTGCATAATGTGAAGTATTATGGCAGGATCAATATCCCCACACCTTGTACCCATGACAAGTCCCTCAAGGGGGGTAAACCCCATGGAAGTATCTACCGACTTTCCCCTTTTAATAGCGGTCACACTTGCTCCATTGCCAAGGTGAAGTGTTATTAAATTACAACTGTGAACTTTGCAGTTAAGCTTTTCACACGCCTTTCTGGAAACAAAATAGTGAGATGTTCCGTGAAAGCCATACCTCCTTATCGCATGTTTCCTATAAAGCTGGTAGGGTATAGGATAAATATATGCATAATCTGGCATTGTTGTGTGAAAAGCGGTATCAAAGACACCAACCATTGGTACATCAGGTAGTACCGCCTTTGCGGCTTCAATTCCTTGAATATTGGGCGGATTGTGAAGGGGAGCAAGTTGAATATTTTCTTTCAAAATCTTTATAACCTCATCATTTATTAGGACAGATCCTGTAAATGTCTCACCGCCATGAACAACCCTATGCCCCACAGCATCAATTTCACTAAAATCACTTATGATTTTTAAATCGGGCCTTATCATCATTTTCAAAATTGCATCGACAGCCATCACATGATCCAGCAGTTCCTGCTCCTCTACAATCTTTTTCCCATTTTGAGTAACAATTTCAATTGAGGCACCGATCATTCCAATTCTTTCAACTTTACCATATGCTATGTTCTCTTCAGTGTCAGTTTCTATCAATTTATATTTAACCGTGGAACTACCACAATTTAAGGTCAAAACTTTCATTTCTACTTCTCCATACTAATAATTTTTTATCCTTCTCATTTTTTCATCGTACTTAAAAAAGCCCTCCCTCGTCTTCACTCCCAGTTTCTGCTCTCTTACCATTTTCCTTAAAAGTGGACAGGCCCTATAGGAAGGATCTCCAATATTTTTAAAAATGGAGTCCATATAACTCAAAACAACGTCAAGCCCAATTTGATCTGCTATGGCAAGGGGACCCATGGACATATTGTATCCAAGTTGAATTGCAGCATCTATATCTTCAGCAGTTGCCAATCCCTCAAGAAGTACTTGAGCAGCAGTATTTATCATAGGGAGAATTACTCTCGAGGTAACAAAACCCGGATACTCATATACCTCTATACATCTTTTTCCAAGAGTTTCCATCAAAAGCTTCGTAACTTTAACCACTTCATCATCAGTTTTAATTCCTTTAATAATTTCTACTATTGGTGTTTTTGGAATTGGAGGTATAAAGTGGAGTCCAATTAATCTCTCCGGAAATTTAAGAAAATCCTGGATGTTTGAAATACTTATGGTTGTGGTATTTGTCATAAAAACTGTTTTATCACTACATACGGATTCAGCCTCTATGAAAACATCCTTTTTGTCTTCAAATGTTTTTCCCTTTGCTTCAATTAAAATGTTTACATCCCTCAAATCCTGTATCCTGGTTGTAATGTCAATCCTGCTTAAAATTGCCTTTTTATCAGATGGTGTCAATCCCCATCTGCTTATCTCATTGTCAATTGCAACACTTATGGATTCAAGTCCACTTTCCAACCAGTATCTCTTTTCATCATACATTATGACCTCAAGTTTGGAGTGAGCCAAATTCTGGGCTATCCCCTGAGCAATAACTCCACAACCTATGATTCCAATTTTTCTAATTTTCATTTTCTCCCCCACAAAAAAGAAAAACTAATTTTACCATATAATTAAATTTTTTCAACATTATTTTATTTTTAACCCAAAAAGAATTCTAAATTCATTTTTACTTCTTTCATAAAAGGTTAAATCACCTTCAAAGGTGTCCTGCATCCACCTCACATATTTAAATTCAAGTATATAACTATAGTTAATACCAGGTATTTCAAACCCAAAGCTCACATAAGGTCCCAGATTAGACTTTGAATTATAACCGGGAATTGTATCCAACGATTCCACATAATCCTCATCCCCTTCACCGGATATAGAAAAGGTTTTATCATCTCCCACAATTCTTTCATACTCCAGCCCACCACCTATATAGGGTCTTCCATTCATATTCATGTTATAGAGTTTAACCCCCATTGGAATATCTATACAGTGAAAATAGTTCTTAAAATCACCTAAAATGGGAGTTTCCGTATCAGTCACATAGGTACCCTTTAAAACAAGGAGTTTATAATTCAATCCAAAGGTTACAGCAAGATTCCTCTTTAATAAATAGTCATAGAAAACGCCACCAATTAAACCTGTTTTGGAACTGATTTTATCACTGAAAAAGGGATTGTTAGCACCATCTGACAGGGCAGAAAAATCATTCCACAAAAGCCCAAATTTAACTCCATATTTGAATTTCTCATTTCTCTTACCAAAACTAAATGTTAAAAAGAGGGTAAGCAGTAAAATGAAAAAAACGCTCCTTCTTTTCATTACAAAACTCCCAAAAAAATTTTGTAAACTTTATTATACAGGAAAAAGGGAAATATGTTATGTGATTTTTAAAAAAAGGGAGGGAAACCCCTCCCCAATGATTGACAGGATTATTGAACCAAGATTAAAACAAGGTCAATGGCATCAACAACACCATCTCCATTCATATCAGCCTTCTCAAGAGGTGCAATAAATCCACCTTCTCCTTGAGATATATTTCCAGATAGGTAATTTGCAAGTATTACCGCATCCTGTGAATTCACATTTCCATCCTCATTTAAGTCTCCATCATCATACTGAAGAGAAGAGCAACTTTCAGATTCCTTAATCTCAACATCGTCAATCCACCATCCTGTCTTATTTACACTGCTGTCTGATGTAATCCTGAATCTAAAAATAACATCATTACCAGCAAAATTAGACAAATCCACAATAACCTGAGACCAGGGCCTGGTTCCAGTCCAGGCATTCCTGCCACCTATGGGACTGTTATAACTTGAAGAAATAGTTGCATCATATCCCCCCTGAGTTATATAGTCTCCCATATCCTGCCATGTGGAACCACCATCTGTGGATATTTCAAGGACACAACCATCATATCCATTTTCCATATCATATTTATGCCAGAAGTAAAGTTCTGAATTTGAACTTGAAATGGAAATGGTAGGGGTATAGAGATAGTCATCCTTTACGGAACTTGCATCCGTTGCAAACCAACTGTGGGAAGTAGAATGGTATTCATCTGTTGTATAGGCCCAATCATCTGTTCCCTGTGCAGCCTCATGACTCCATCCATTTGGTTCAGTGGATTCCATATCATCTGAAAAAATTGTGGTAATTGGGCCAAGTGGAGTTGAAGAAAGTACAACATCATTGCTGTCTTCATTCCCGGCACCATCAACTGCGTGAACCTTATATTGGTAGGTAATTCCACTTGAAACCGTGGTATCAGTATAAGAAGTACCAGTTATTCCAGATGCAATTAGTGAAAAGTCATTACTTCCAGCAGTACTTCTATATACCTTATATGTTATATCTGGATTATTGGGACAATTTGAACTACCTGGATTCCAATTCAAGATCAATTTACAACCTGCCTCAAGAGGCTGATCTATGCTCTCTAAACCATCAAATGTGGGTTCAACATTACAACTCCCGGTTGCAACAATACTTTCACATCCAGAAGTCTCTGTACCGGGTGTTCCACCACATACAGATCTTATTTTATAGGCATAGGTGTATCCACCCTGAACTGTTGTGTCGTGATATGAAGTTCCAGAAACACCATCTGCAATCACCTCAAAACCGCTGGAAGAACAATCCCCTACAGCCCTGTAAATCATATAGCTGTCTCCAGAACCTCCATTCCATGATATCAAAACATCATTTGCACCACTGTTGGTCACTGAAATACTTGATGGCGGAGTACATGTGGAATCCCCAGTAATCTGGGCGGTACTAATATTTGGAGCCAGATTGTATCCAGTAACATAAATTCTCAATGTCCCCGTAAAATTTGGGCCCTGTGAAAATTGAAGTGTAACATTTCCATTAGAATCAGTAAGCCCATAAGATTTTACATCATCTTCAGCATCGCTATGGGCATAAACCCTTGCTCCTTCAACAGGATTTCCAGAGGAATCCTTCACATTTACAGAAAAAGTCGTAGCACCTAAGGGAAAAATTGAATCATGGGTTACATTTAAACTCTCTGGAACATCAGTTCTCATAAACATGGAGGGGTCTCCAAAAATTGTATACCACTCCATGTTGTCAACCACTTCATCCTGATTGTTCCAGTTGGCCTCAAGGTAGAGTTGTCCCGCAATACAGGAGCCCCCAAAGGTAAATTCAGGATCATCATAATGTCTTATGGCAACACCCTTAGCCATAATCGCCGGGGGATCCCAACTTACACTTACTGTCCCTGCATAAATTCCAACTGCACCTTTAGGACTTCCCACAGATCCTGCCCTCATCCACTTCTCAGCAAAACAGTCATTTCCATCATAGTGACCATTTTCACATGCGACATCAATTATTATGGGCATTTTATATCCATTTGAAAGTTGGTCAATTGTATTCACATCATAGGTGTCATTTGTACTACCCCAACTGGTTATGGAACCATGTCCAACATATGTAAGCCAACTTCTCCCTTCATTTAGTGCGCTGTTTATATTTGAAGAAGTTGCGGTGCCATCACCCTGAAGGAACTGATCCCTGTATGTATAGGTGTGATTTATTAAAACCGTTGTTATCTGATCGATGTATTCAGCATCACTTGGATCACTTCCTTCATTTGAAGCAATTCCCACACACTTTGTGTACCAGTCTGCAGATCCACCAGTATCTGGATTTTCCTCATAGTGAATAATCTTATCAAACTGTATCTCAGCCTCTGCTGCACTTGAAGCAACAATCCTTCCAACTATTAAATCTGGATCATCATCAGTATCCATCAATTCATATGTGTAATCACTTGCGGCATTACCATTTGCCGTGGAACGATAATCAGGTGGTATAGTATTCTCATCTCCAACCATTATTACATAAGCAGGCCTTCTATCAGGATCGTTGTAATATTCCACAATTTTATTTTTAATATTATCCACAGTTGCACCCACATCACTCATCTTTTCAACAAACACCTCATACCCACACTTCTCCTTCCAATCCACAAAATCACTTATGGAGTCATACAGATCATCTGCCACAAAAATCAGGATTTTTTCCCTGTCAGATAAAGCCTTTCCCTTAAAAAAAGAAGAATAATTTATAAAGGTATTTCTGTAGATAACCTCATACGAGGGATCTATCGGTAAATTTTCATTCTTAACATTTGCCCTATTGTCAACACCATAGTAATCTATTTCCACAACAAGATGGGTATAAAACCTTGCAATTCCCCTTAAGGGGTTATATTGGAAGGGATACACCCCTAACCTGATATTCCTAATATCTCTGAGAACCTTAGGATTTGAACCCTTCACCAGATACCCCGGATAGAAGACATCTTTAGTATAAAACTTTTCATTGAACATAAAGGGCAAATTCTTCTTATCTGAGCATCTATTGGGTTGAGGCTGAGCGGGGAAAAGAGTTAAATTTTCAAGTTCAACATAGGAAGAATCAACCACATTACATTTAAATTTTTTCCCATTTGGAATTGCAATGAGCCTGCCAATGGAAGGGACCTGTGGCTTTCCTACCTCTCTTAAAAATTCCTCCTGGGGAATAGCCACATAATCAAAAGATACTCCCTTTCTCTCAACCTTACCTACCCATACTCCATGTATGGTTATGTCAATCACTGTCTTGTCAACACCTGAATAGAGCACCTTAACATCTGGAAAAGTTCCCTCTTCAGAGCCATCAAAACTCTGCCAGGAAATTGAAAAAAGAGAAAAAGAAAAGAAAAACATCAAAATCAAAATTAGAAGTTTCCTCAACATAAAACCTCCACAAATAATATTCACAATATTTAGTTGTGAAATATGGAAAATTGTATGAATTTTTTTTCCTACTTAACAGGTGGTATTATAGCAATCATGTCAGGAGCATTTTGCACACACAATGTTGAAAAGGGCTCCTGAATGTCCGAAACAATTTTCATATACCCAACAAAATTTTCAACACTTACAGGATCACTAAACAGGGTAGGATCGTCAATAAAAAAGATCCTTTCCTCTCCACTTTGAAGGGTAAAATTAACCGATTGGGTTACAAGATTTCCATTGGAATCATAAATTTCAATATGATAGGTATTCTCAGTGCTCAATGGATTTAAAACTACATATGAAGTGATATATGGATCAATATTAATGGCAAAGGGGTATGTATATTCATCTAAAATTGTCCCGGTATAGTTAATTTCAGAAGCAGCCATATTGTCAAGCACATCGACATTATTTCCATCCGCATCTTCTTCCTGATGATATATTTTAAAATCAAAGGCACCAACCACATTGTCCCTGTCAACAGTAATTATCGCATAACCCACTGTAAAATCCGGTTTATATTTATCACAATTTAGCAGATCTTCACCTGAAAAATTTATTTGAAACTTTGATAAATTGTCAAATTGAAAATTCTTTTCAAGTATTAGTTCTCCTGAAGGAGAATATAATTTCACATTTGCATTGGTTTTTAATCTATTGCCATCTCTATCTTCATTATCGTTATAACTTATTAAAATAAGGTGAGTATCATACCCACCTCCAACTGCAAAAAAGGGAACAATCAATTTTTCAATCGAAGAATCGTTATACGGATAAAGAGGTGGGCAGGTAAAAAAGTAGTAGGAATCGTGGTCTTTATTCATGGCCGCTTCATACATGGGAATACTTAAATTATATTTATTTCTAACCACCAGATAACCATCCTCCACAACTCCACTAACCGGTAAACCAAGTCCTGTACTTCCAACAATTGTAGGTGTGAAGTTTCCAACATCGGCCACTGTGCCATCTCCATTAAAATAAGTTAGAATGAATTTGGAAATATTTTTATAGGGATTGAAAAAATATACCCTATTGGAACTCTCCTGGGAAGCCACAAGATATGGGAAAATTGCTGTGGGATAGGATGTACCACCAATATTATAATAATCCCCAGCAATTATATTGTTGTTTTCGTCAAATAATCCATTAAAAGAAACTCCCTTTAAAGGGTCTCCATAAGTTGTCACCTTTAAAAAACCATGTTGATTGGTAACATTTGGTAATTCATCATTCAATTCAAAGGCCATCCTTACATACTGTTCATGGGGATTTAAAGTAAGATCAAAGGAATCTATATATACAGGTTCATCATTTTCATTCGTATAATAAAATGGAGTTGCACTACTTCTAATGTTTTCAGTATCTATATAAGAAGCAAGATAGGGCCTAAGTGTATATGTATTTTCACTGTCAGAATCATTCAAAAAAGCCACAGAAGAAAAAACATTATCCTCAAAGAGAAAATTTGGGACAACCTGCATTTCAGGTTTATTTTCATTTAAGGTTGCAATGGAAAAATTGTTCGTCAAAAAATTTACCACTAAAAATTCATTTTCATCAGGAATTTTAAATACTTCAACTGGCATCATCCTTGTTTCACCTGTATTGTAAGGAGTGACATCTGAAACACTTTTATGTAAAGTTGAGTCAAAATCCACCAGCGTCTCATAAAAATTTGTAGTGTATTCCTGATCAAAGGTACTAAAAGAAGGAAAAACTACCCTTAATTTTCCATCTTCATCGTAAAAAGAGGAAATATGTGATAGGGAAGAAATGTTAAAAAGATAAGGGGGCATATATATTGCTTTAAAGATGGAAACATTTCTCCAGTCGAGGACAAGCACTCCAGCAGTACCAACACTGTTAATACCAATGGTATCCACCTTATTGTATGAACTGCTAACACATATTATGTAATTGCCACTTGAGTCAAATTGTAAATGACCAGGATTACTTGTAACCTCAAAGCAGATATCATTCCCATTTTCATCTTTTAACCTCTCTCCAGTATGAGGATCAAAGTAGTATATTTTATCGAGGGGTTGAATGGGGGTTGGCGTATAATGTCCTATGGAAGAGATAAAACCAATTGAATCATCAGGAGTTAAGAGCACATTGGTATAGTATGTAAAATTTGGGATGTGTTCCCCCTCCTGATAAGAATCATCTATAAAATGTATTCTAAATTTTTCAGTAAAGGTATTTAAATCTACTATGGAAACAGTATCTTCCCCGGGATTTACAACACATAAAAATGTCCCATCATGACTAATGGTAATGGGACCAGGTCCTCCCTGACCGAGAAATATTTCATCCACTACTTCGCAGGTGGAACAATCAATTTTCAAAAGTTTACTATTTCTATCAAGGTCGGTAATTGAAGAATCCACATAACAAAATTTACCATCGAGGCTAAATACCATATTGCTTCCAAGGGAAAATTCATAACCATCAAGGTTAACGCTATTTACCACCTCCATACTGTTGAGATCCACAATTGAAATCGAGGCATCATTTCCTCTCAAATCCCCCTGATTTAAAACCCATAAATATCTGCCATCATTTGTAAGGGTCATTTGATAGGGATTCTCCCCCATTTCAAGAACTCTCAAAAAGGCATCCTGTGGATTATCGGCTAAGGGATTAAAAAATAAGAGATACCCATTTTTACTCTCTGTATTTTTGGAAGTCATGAAAAGGCACACCCATTTATTCTTCTCCAGCATTAAAATTTTTGGAGGCACTATATCTACATTATTGATGGAAAAGGAAAGTCCCAATTCTTTTATTTCAGCAGGCGCATTTTCCCCATTTGGATCTATGGTGTTTACTATATATCCCTGTGAAAGCAATAATATACCTAAAAAATATATCAGAAAAAGAGTTAAAACCTTTTTAAGCATGTAACACTCCCCATTTTATTTAAAAGGGAAATTTTAACACAAAAATTTAAAAATTAGATAAAAATAAAAATTTGAGGTATAATTTTCTTGAAATCTTTTAGGAGAGAGGTCATGGGCGCTGGAATACTTATATTGATTCTCTCAACTTTCTTTCTAATAGCCTATTTCATCTATGGAAAAAAACTTGAAAAAATTGTAAACATAAATAAAGGTAATCCGACTCCATCCCACACTTTAAATGATGGAGTGGATTATGTACCCACAAAGAGGGAAATCCTTCTTGGACATCACTTTGCCTCAATCGCAGGGGCAGGCCCCATAGTTGGCCCCGTACTTGCCGCTCAATTTGGATGGCTTCCTGCATTTTTATGGATACTCTTTGGAGCAATCTTCATAGGGGGTGTACACGATTTCACAACACTCATAGCCTCGGTAAGGCATAGGGGGAAAAGCATAGGAACAATAATAGAAGAAACCATTGGCAAAAGGGGAAAGGTTTTATTTTTAATATTTGCCATTTCAACACTTGTGCTTTTAATTTCGGCATTTTCAATAATAATAGCCCACACATTTGTCAAATACCCTCAGGCAGCCACTGCTTCAGTGATTTTCATTGGAATTGCAATGTTGTTTGGCTTTCTAAATAGAAACAGCAAAATCCCCTTCTTCTTGCTATCTTTAACTTCAATAATTTTACTTCTTGCTGGAATACATCTTGGAATTTTATTTCCCATTAAACTTTCAGTTAATACATGGATGGTCATTCTGTTTATATACATCTATATAGCATCTGTAACACCTGTATGGGCACTTCTCCAACCAAGGGACTATCTAAATTCATTCCTGCTATATGGAATAATGATCCTTGGAATAATAGGAATACTCTATCTAAATCCAACACTTAAATACCCTGCCTTTTCCTCATACCACCAGAAAATTGGGGATATGTTTCCCATTTTATTCATAACAATAGCATGTGGTGCAATTAGTGGATTTCACTCCCTGGTGTCCTCCGGCACCACATCCAAACAACTGGATTCTGAAAAGGATTCAAAACTTATTGGATATGGAGGAATGCTAATTGAAGGGGTACTTGCTCTCATAGCCCTCATAACTGCAACATATCTGTCAAAGGGAAGTTACTTTAAATTACTTGGACCAAATGGGAATGATGCAATAGGAGTATTTTCTAATGGTTTAGGATTTTTCATGAGTAAGTTGGGAATTCCACTTGAAAGCGCTGTTATATTTTCTGCTCTTGCAATTTCTGCCTTTGCGTTGACAACCTTAGACACATCATCCAGACTCTGCAGATTTGCCTTTCAGGAACTTTTCGAAGACACAAAAAATAAAAAAGTGGAAAAATTTATTGTAAAAAACAGATACATTGCCACATTCATCATGCTACTGATTGCTGGAATAATGGCTTCAGGAAAGGAAGTATTAAAGATATGGCCCATGTTTGGGAGTGCAAATCAACTACTTGCTGCAATTTCTCTACTTGCTGTAGTGCTCTGGTTAATAAAGAAAAAAAGAACTTTTTTATTCGCATTAATACCAATGTTATTCATGTTCCTAATTACAATTTCCTCTCTTCTAAATATTGGCATCTTAAATTTAGAATCCCTTAATTCACAGGATAAAATGACGGTTATAATAAGAATTGCCGTTACACTTTTTCTTTTGTTTGTAGCATTTTCTCTTATTTTTCTTTCTTTTTCAGCAATTAAAAGGGAGAAAAAATCATAGATTGAAGTCTGCTTTGATCTTTTTTACAAACTTTTCAAAAAAATGGGGATTTACTTTTGAGATTCCATCAATTCCAGGATTTCCATTCACTTCAAGAACTATTGGACCATTTTTTGTTTCCAATATATCAACTCCAGCCATGTAAAGTCCAAGAGCCCTTGCTGAAGTAATTGCAATATTTCTAAGTTCGTCGGATATTTTTACTGGATAAATATTCCCTCCAAGAGAATAATTACATCTAAAATCCCCTTTTCTCGCAACTCTCTTCATGGAACCAATTATCTCATCTCCAAGAACAAAAATTCTTAAATCCTCATGGCAGTCCCCCCTCGATTCATAAAATTTTTCTACGAGTAAAATCTGGTTTCTGTCCTTTTCCCATAACCTCTTAAAAATTTCCACCACACACTTTAAATCCATGCAAAAATATATATCTTTCCCCTTGGAGCCCACATCTGGTTTAATTATTATTGGGAATTTTATATCAATATTTGATATATCTTCAATCTGCCTTACCAAAAAGGTATGCGGAACAGAAATTCCCTTTTCATGCAATATACATCTTGAAATAAATTTACTCTTTGCAAGAAGATATCCCCTTATGGAGTTAAAATAGGGTATTTTGAATTTACCAAATATTTCTGGAAGATATAAGTCCCCCAGACCGGGTTTTGAAAATCCAAGTTTAAAAATGAAAAGTGAAAATGTCCCAGGATTAAATGGGCTGTTCCGATAAAATAACTTTTCTACATCATCCTTCAAACTGAGATAAAAATCTCCATACCTTAAAAGTTTACACTCAAAACCTGCCCTTTCAATTTCATCCTTTAAACCAAGGATTGCCCCTTCAAATTTTTTCTCTCTTATCAAAGTTGAAATTATTCCTATCTTTCTCTTGAAAACCACTCCTTCAACCTATCATAAATCTCTTTTTTCTCAACTTTTTTGAAAAAACTTCCAATATTTGGTTTACTAAATCCATATTCAAAAAAATCATCAAATTCCTCTTCCTTAAGTTCCACTTCTTTTAAATGGGCAGGTAGATTTAATTTTTTGAGAAAATCAACAATGTATTCACCTGGATTGTCTTCAGGCGTTAAAAATCCCATAAAGAAATCCACCTTTTCCTCAGATATTTCTTTCAAATACTCTATATAGAAAGGTAAAAGCGAAGAATTGGCAAAGGAATGGGGCACTTTTTTCACTTTGGTTAAATAATATCCAAAGGCGTGAATCAAATTTGTACCCGTATGGGCTATTACCATCCCTCCCAGAGAGGAAGCAAGCAGTAATTTTTCAAAGGATTCTTCCTTCTTTTCAGACACAATGGGCAAAAACTCAAGAATATTTTCCATGGAACTTATTGCAAGATTCTCTGTAATATCATTTGATCTTATTGAAAAGAATCCCTCAAGGGAATGGCAGAAGGCATCTATAGCGGTGGCTGCTATCCATCTAAATGATAAAGTATCAAGAAGCATAGGTTCCAAAAATGCATAGTCAGGAAAGGAATTCTCAGTAAAGAAACTAAATTTATCTCCATTTTCATCTGTAATTAATGCATATTGATCCACCTCAGAACCTGTACCACAGGTTGTGGGAATGGCAACAAAAACCACATTTCTATTTTCCACCACCTTTTTTTCCTTCAAAGAAACCTCTGGATTATTTTCATTTAAAACAGTTACAGATGCCTTTGCACAGTCAAGGACACTTCCACCTCCAATTGCAACAACCACATCCACCCTTTCCTTTTTTATGAACTCTCTCAATTTTAAAACTTCAGATATCAAAGGATTTTCATTTATTCCCTCAAAAAATACAACCTCATTGTTTTTTTTAAGTTTTGCAACCATCTCATTAAATTTGCCATTTCTTTTAATGGATCCCCTTCCAATTACCACCATTATTTTTCTTTCTTTAAAGATACCCTCAAGGCTATCAGAAGAGCCATTTCCCCAAAATAATCTTGTTGGTGAAAAAAATCTTTTCATCTTAACCTCCCCAAAAATGAGTAAAGAAGAATTATACATTCATAATCTAAAATGAAAAACCTAATTTTAAGAACAAATATTAAAATTATATTGCAATTATTTTAATATTATTTTAATATTTAGATTCATATTGAAATAAGGAGTTTCAACAAATGGATAAAGAATTAATTTTAAAACACATAGACAAAATCTTTGAAGGCTTCATAAAAAAGGATTTTGACCTCTTAAAAAAAACACATAAACCCAGGTGGACAGGATTTTTGGCAAGTTCAAGGGAAATAATAAAAAATAGAGAAGAATACCTTAAATTTCTTAAAGAAAAACTGGAAAAAATAGATTATGAAAGATACAAAATTCTGGAAATCAACTTCCACTTTAATGGAGATAGTTGTGTTGTTCCCTACATTGCAATTTTATCCGGAAAAATTAAAGGTGGTAAAAATGTGGAATTTAAATTGAGAATAGTAGATTTTTTTGTAAAGGAAAATGGTGAATGGAATTTAGCCGGCTCCTGTGTAAATTTACACCCGGATGAACTGGATAAAAAATTTCAAAAAAACATCAGATTAATACTTAACGAATAATCTGGAGAAAAAAATGGAAAACAACTATCAAAAAATTAAAAGACTAAGAGAAAAAAAAGAAGAACTTCTCCTGGGAGGAGGAAAAGAAAAGATAGATAAACAACACAAAAAGGGAAAACTAACTGCAAGGGAAAGGTTGAATCTGCTCTTTGACGAAAACACCTTTTGTGAAACAAAGATGTTTGTGGAGCACAGATGCAGTGAATTTGGTATGGATAAAGTTAAAATTCCCTGTGATGGAGTGATTACAGGTTCGGGACTTGTAAATGGAAAACTTGTCTTTGCCTTCTCTCAGGACTTCACTGCAATGGGAGGATCCGTAGGAGAAATGCACGCAAAAAAAATTGTTTCAATCATGCAGGATGCACTCAAATGTGGAGCCCCCATCGTTGGAATAAATGACAGTGGAGGAGCAAGAATTCAAGAGGGTGTGGATTCTCTAAGTGGATATGGAAAAATTTTCTACCACAACACCCTCCTAAGTGGTGTGGTCCCTCAAATTTCTATAATTGCCGGTCCATGCGCCGGTGGAGCTGCATATTCACCAGCACTTACCGACTTCATAATAATGGTCAGAAACACATCAAAAATGTTTATAGCAGGTCCCAATGTGATCAAAGCAGCCACAGGAGAAACAATTTCAGAAGAAGACCTGGGAGGGGCATATGTTCAAACCCAAAAAAGTGGAAATGCCCATTTCATAGCAGAAAATGATGAAGAAGCAATATTTATTGCAAAAAGGTTGCTATCTCTTTTACCTTCTAACAACATGCAAGATCCACCCAGCCTAAAATCAAGGAAAATTGTTGTAAAGGATAATCCAATCCTAAATGAAATAATTCCTGACAACCTGAGAGCCGCCTATGATATGAAAAAAATAATAGTAGAAATTGTAGATGATGGGGAGTTTCTTGAAGTGCATAGAGATTTTGCCCCAAATTTGATAACTGGTTTTGCAAAGATAGGAGGTTTTACATTTGGAATAGTAGCAAACCAACCTATGCAACTTGCTGGAGTATTAGATATAGATGCAAGCACAAAGGGAGCAAGATTCATAAGATTTTGCAACATATTCAATATTCCCTTACTTACACTGGTCGATGTACCCGGTTTTCTTCCTGGAATTGAAGAAGAACACAGGGGAATAATAAGGCACGGAGCCAAAATGTTATTTGCCTATAGCAGTGCTACTGTTCCAAAAATTACTATTATTGTCAGAAAGGCATATGGTGGAGCATATCTCGCAATGTGCAGCAAGGATTTAGGGGCAGACAGGGTATTTGCCTGGCCTTCAGCCGAAATTGCCGTAATGGGAGCAGAAGGAGCAGCCTCAATAATTTTTAGAAAGGAAATAAAAAATTCTACACAAAAAGAGGAACTTCTCAAGGAGAAAATTGAAGAATACAGAAGAGAATTTTACAATCCATATTATGCTGCTAAAAGGGGATATATAGATGATGTAATTGAACCATCTGAAACAAGAAGAAAAATAATACTTGCAATAAACGCACTAAAAAATAAAAGAGAATTTAGGCCACCCAAAAAACATGGGAACATTCCTCTTTAGAGGTTATAAAAATGGAAAACTTAAGAGAAACAATTTACCTGTTGTTTACTGGAATTTCAGTGGTATTTTTATCTTTTTTCTTCCTTCAAATGGCCATACTAATAATTGAAAAAATTGACAGATTGCTAAACAGAAAAAGGAAAGATGAAAAAATATCTGAAAGTGAACAAGATCAGGAGGAACTAATCGCAGTTATAGCAGCAGCAATAAATGAGACAATGGGGAAGGAGTGTAAAATATATACCATTTCCATTCCAGGAGAAGAAGAAGAATGGATCTCATCTGGAAGATATGAAGTTTTACATTCACACAATTTAAAAAAATAGGAGAAAAAAAATGAAAAAATTGAGAGTAACAGTAAATAACAAAACATATGATGTAATAGTTGAAGTAATTGAAGATACGGAAAAAGAGTACACTGGATCAAATTACATGAAAGACATCCCTGTAAAAAATGAGTCCTCTGGGAAAATCCCAAGAGTAGAAAATACCCAAAAAACACAAAATAAAGAAAAGGGTGTTTATGCACCAATAGTTGGAACAGTGACAAAAATTTTCGTCAAAGAGGGAGATACCATTAAAAAGGATAGCCCCATTCTGGTTCTTGATGCAATGAAAATGGATACTTACATAAATGCACCTGAAGATGGGAAAATAAAGGAAATTAAATGCAAAGTTGGGGAAAATGTATCGGCAGGAAAATTACTTGTCACACTTGAATAGGTGGAGGTAAAAAATGGTTGAAAAAATTCTCATATATCTTCATAACACAGGTTTTTATCATCTAAAAGTAGAGAATTTAATCATGATGGTAGTTGCCTTAATTTTAATATACCTTGCCATATATAAAAAATTTGAACCCCTATTACTCCTACCAATAGGATTTGGATCCCTACTTGTAAATCTCCCACTAAATGGTTTAATGTCCCCACCAACAAATGGAGGAATAGGTGGTCTCTTTTATTATATATATCATGGAGTAAAACTTGAAATTTTTCCCCCTTTAATATTTTTTGGCATAGGGGCACTCACAGATTTTGAACCTCTAATTGCAAACCCCAAAACCATTTTTCTTGGAGCAGCTGCACAGATGGGGATATTTATAACCATGATAGGAGCTGTTCTATTAGGATTTTCTCTTCCTGAAGCAGCATCAATAGGTATAATAGGTGGGGCAGATGGTCCCACATCCATATATACAGCGGCAAAACTTGCACCTGGACTTCTGGGAGCAATTGCAGTAAGTGCTTATTCTTACATGGCTCTTGTCCCTTTAATCCAGCCTCCCATTATGCGACTACTTACAACAAAAAAAGAAAGAACCATTAAGGCAAAAAATTACAGGCAGGTTTCAAAAAGAGAAAAAATTCTTTTCCCTATTTTCGTCACCATTATATGCATACTCATAGTCCCCACCTCGGCAGCCCTCATAGGACTTTTAATGGCAGGAAATCTATTTAGAGAATCTGGAGTAGTTGAAAGACTTACAAAAACGGCACAGAATGAACTGATAAATATAGTTACAATCCTATTGGGTTTAAGTGTTGGGATGACCATGGATGAAAGATTTGTATCCCTTTCAACCCTCAAAATATTATTACTGGGAATCTTTGCATTTGCGTCAGCAACGGCTTCAGGAATAATACTTGCTAAAATTATGAATCTCTTTTCAAGGGAAAAGATCAACCCCCTTATTGGGGCAGCAGGTGTATCTGCCGTTCCAATGTCTGCAAGGGTTGTCCAGGTTGAGGGACAAAAGTACGATCCCCAAAATTATCTTCTAATGTCTGCAATGGGACCAAATGTTGCAGGTGTAATTGGAACGGCAATTGCAGCCGGTTTACTTATTTCAATCCTGGGTTAAAATTACTTTTTTGACAATTTCACCCTGGTCATCATTCTTTCATCCCCTTCAAAGGGGCTCCATCCCTTTCTCAAAATCCTCAACTTAATTTTTCTTCTTCCAAATCTTATGGCCTCTTCAAAGTCTGGAACATAAATATCAATAATTCTCCCCTTTATCAGAGTACCTGTATCCATGGCAGTGTAAATTCCAGAATAATCTCCAGCTTTAATTTCAACTATGGAACCTAAGGGAATTATTCTGGGATCAACTGCTATTATCCCCCTATGCACCCATACTCCAGTTCTGGTTATTCCAAACACACAATAGGCTGTCGCCTCAAAATTGAGCCAGTTATCATCTTTTTCAGCAACACTTTTCCCACTTTTTCCAATATCATTTATCTTTAGAAAATTTTTCAAATTTACAGGGACTATTTTATCTCTTCCCACATCAGTCTTTCTAATTCCAGAATAACTGAAAAAAAGTATAGAAAGTAAAAAAAGATTTAATAAAATCAATGTTAAAAAAAGTTTTTTATTTACATACATCTTTTCTTCCCCCAAAATCACACTTTCACTAATTTTTGAAGTATAATAAAATCTTCATATAATATAGATTATTTTTTTAAAAATTTGTAGCAAAAAAAATGGAGTATTGACAATGATCTATTTTTCAAAAAATCCCGTTGGGTGGATTGAAGTAATATGTGGCCCCATGTTCAGTGGAAAAAGTGAAGAACTTATCAGAAGGCTTAAGAGGGCTGAAATTGCAAAACTGAGAATTCAGGTTTTCAAACCTGAAATTGATGACAGATATAGCACCACACACATCGTATCCCACAGTGATCTAAAATATAAAGCGGAAATTGTTAAAAATAGTGAAGAGATCTTTAAAAAAGTTAAGCCAAGAACCGAAGTCATTGGAATAGATGAGGCACAATTTTTTGATATGGGAATAGTTGAGATATGCAATAAACTGGCATACTTAGGGAAAAGAGTAATAGTAAGTGGTCTCGATATGGACTACAGAGGTATACCCTTTGAGCCCATGCCCCAACTTATGGCAATAGCAGAAATTGTCACAAAACTTAATGCCATTTGTTCCCAATGTGGGGCACCAGCATTCTATACCCAGAGGAAAATCCCGGAAGGGGAACGGATTGTAATAGGTGATGCCTCCATATATGAGGCAAGATGCAGAAGATGTTTTGAACCTTATATGGAGGGAGATGGAGAAAAAAATGATAAGTAGAAATTGCCTTATTATCTCCGACTTAGATTGGGTCACAAAAGCAATTGAAAACCTACTTCTAAAAGAGGGATTTAATGTATATACTGCCAAAGATGGAAGTTCCGGAATTACGATAGCAAAAAAAATCCCCATACAACTTGTAATAACTGGAATGGTAATGCCGGGACTTAAAGGTGATGAAATAATAAGGGAAATAAAAAATATCGACAAAGAAACTGTTGTTTGGGTAATGACCGAGGAAAAAAATTTCAACCTGGATTTTGTAATTGAAGCCATGAAACTTGGAGCCGATGACTATTTTGTGGTTTTTAAGGATCTCCCAATGGACAAAATGAGAAAGAGTCTTGTGAATTTCATAGAAAAGATGGAACTCAAAAGGAGAAATGAAGAACTTCTGAAAATGGTGGAATCAAAAGAAACAGAGGATGAAATTCAGGGAAATTGTGAAAAAATCAGGGGAGTTTTGTCCATAATAAATAAAGTTGCCCCTACGGATGTTCCGGTTCTGATAACAGGAGAAAGTGGAACGGGAAAGGAACTCGCTGCAAAGGCAATCTGGAAAAAAAGCAATAGAAAAGACAAAATCTTTATTCCAATAAATTGTGGCGCAATACCAGAGAACTTACTTGAAAGTGAACTATTTGGTCATGAAAAGGGGGCCTTCACAGGAGCATATGCATCAAAGGTCGGAAAACTTGAACTTGCAAATGGAGGAACAATTTTCCTGGATGAAATAGGAGATATGCCATTTAAACTTCAGGTTAAATTGCTCAGATTTCTACAGGAAGGGGAAATTGAAAGAATAGGGGGGTCAAAACCCATAAGACTTGACGTGAGGATAATAAGCGCAACCAATAAAAATTTAGAAGAAGAGGTGAAAAAGGGAAATTTTAGAGAAGATTTATTTTACAGATTAAATGTTATTCACATTGATATGCCACCCTTAAGAGAGAGGGGAAATGACATAATACTGCTTGCAAACTTCTTTTTAAAAAATTTAAGTAAAAAAGAGGGGAAAAATATCAAGGGATTCTCCCCCCTTGCCCTATCCAGAATGAAGGAATACAAATGGCCTGGAAATATAAGGGAATTAAAACATAAGATACACAGGGCAATAATTCTCTCATCTGGAGAATTAATAACCGCAGAAGATCTCGGCTTTTATACCAGCGAAAACAGAATTACCCTGCAGGAGGCTAAAAAGCAATTTGAAATGAATTTCATCATGGATGCTTTGATGATGGCACATGGCAACATAAGTAAAGCAGCAAGATCTCTGGGAATAGCAAGACAGCAACTGCAAAGATATATAAAAAAATATGGAATAAATGTGGAGGCTTATAAAAAATAGATGTACCTTTTCTATAATATACTCCTATTTCTCCTACTCCCCATTTTTCCTTTTATATTGATTTACAAGGAGATTAGAGGAAAAAGATATTTAAATTCATTTTTCATCAGAATGGGATCTGGATTAAAAGAAAAAAATGATTCCCAAAAACCCTCAATCCTGATACATGGAGTAAGTGTTGGAGAAATAATAACCCTTGAACCAATTGTAAAAATGATATCAAGAGATGATAAATATCAAATATATATATCTTCAATAACAGAAACTGGATTTTTAATGGCCCAAAAAAAATATCTAAAATATGGTGCAAAAATAGTATTTTTCCCATTTGATTTCCCTTTTTCAGTAAAGAGATTTCTAAAAGAAGTATCACCAGAAAAGATAGTAATAGCAGAAACGGAACTTTGGCCCAATTTTTTAAGAATAGCAAAAAAAATGGGGATAAAAATTTTCATAATAAATGGAAGACTATCTGAAAAAAGTTTCTCAAAATATAAATTTTTTAAACATTTTTTTAAAAAAGTCCTAAAAAACGTTGACGCAGTTTTTGCAAAATCCAATGAAGATGCAAGAAAATTTAAAGAAATAGGTTGCAACGAAAAAAAAATATTCATAATGGGCAATCTAAAATTTGACATCCCCATGGATGAAAGGTTAAATGAAAAACTGCTAAAAGAAATGAAATCAAAATTAACTCCCGGAAAGATTCTCATCTATGGAAGTGTCATGGAAGGAGAAGAAGAAATCCTTCTTAAACTCTTTAAAAAGTTAAGGGAGAAAGAAAGAATATCCCTAATTTTTGCCCCAAGACACATCGAGAGGACAGGGTATATTGAAGATTTAATTAGAAAAATGAATCTTTCCTATTTCAAAAGAAGTGATATAAAAAAAAGTTCTACCAAAAGGGAGATTATGATCCTTGACACCCTGGGAGAATTAAAACAGATATACTCCATAGGCGATATTGTGGTAATAGGCGGATCAATCCTCCCCCATGGGGGACACAATCCACTTGAACCAATTATCTGGGGGAAACCTGTCATCACCGGCCCTCATATGGAAAACTTTAGAGAAATTGTAGAAATATTAAAAGAGGCAGGGGGAATCTCAATCACAGAAGGGACCACCCAATTAGAAGAAAACATTTTAAAACTGATAAGAAATGAAGAAATGGCGAGGGAAATAGGTAAAAAGGGATTTTTAACCCTAAAGAAAAATAGAGGCTGGAGTGAAAAAATTTACAAATGGATAGTCAAAAGTTAAAAAAATATAAATGCATACCCATAAATGTACTGTGTAAATTAAATAACTTAAAGAGAAGTC
>Ga0256842_1000931_pt1 | contig 25104 bp, 22 predicted proteins | sample 4559240metaG_FD_185973 | JGI IMG/M metagenome (GOLD analysis project Ga0256842, IMG submission 185973) | Hydrothermal vent microbial communities from Guaymas Basin, Mexico - 4559-240 | ecosystem: Environmental > Aquatic > Marine > Hydrothermal vents | place: Mexico: Guaymas Basin | collected... | reverse complement strand
GTATGGCCCGTACTGGAGTGAACTATTGCGATGGTGATACTTTTGCAATGTATCTACCACTTACAAAGGAGGCAAACAAAGATGTTGATAAGATGTCTTATGTAAACAATATGTTACCACCAGGATCACTAAAGTTTGATGGTATTTCACAGAATGTTATTTATGGTTTATGGAAAATAACTCGTATTAAGCCAAATCCAAATAAAGTTGAGCATGAATTTTCAACATTAGAAGAATTTGTTAATTGGTATAAACGAAACAACAATCCTATAAAACATTTGTTGAAAACCATAAAGATAGGTGATGTAGTATGCACTGTAGCTCATGCATATGTAAGTCATTTGCTTGGTCTGGATCAACCAGTTGTGAAACCTATGTCAAAAAAGATACTACATAAGTACTTAACAGAAACACTTCAGAAGTACTACATTGAAGGAAAAGACTATGATATATCACGTATAGAAGAATTATTCAAATTAGGAACAGTTGTATCTCATGATCTCACACTTTCTCTTAATGATCTTTATATCAACAAAGAAGCTAAAGAAAAGATACGAAAAGCTAAAGAATCGATAAGACAAAGATTTAAAAATTCTCCTAGAGCAATCAAAACAAATATAGCATTTGCTAAGAAACTTCTTGATTCATTATCAGATGATGTACTAAATATAATAGGAAAGAATTTCAAATCTATGCTTTTATCAGGTGCAAAAGGTTCTAAATCTCAAATATCTCAAATCTTTTTAGCTAAAGGATTCATCACAGATATTACAAACAAAATCATAGCAGAACCTATTCTGTCATCTTTTATAGAAGGTCTTACACCTAAAGAGTTTTTACTTATGACGAAAGCATCAAGAAAAGGATCTGCTGACAGATCTATCAGAACCTCAGAACCTGGTGATTTGACAAGAAAGCTCATATTTGCATTGAATCCTGTTGAGTTAGATCCCAATCTAGAATCATGTGGTACAAATCAATTTCTTGAAGTAACACTAACAGATAAAAACAAAAACTTGTTTATCTACAGATACATTCATGATAATGGAAAAGATGTACTACTTACTCATGATAATATTGATAATTATGTAGGACAAACTGTTAAACTATACTCACCTATCTTTTGCAAATCTAGAAAAATATGTAGAAAATGTTATGGTGAATATGATAGATATTTGAAATCACCGTATATTGGTATGATAGCATCACAATCATTAGGAGAAAGAGCTACTCAATTGATTATGAGAACCTTTCATACAGGTGGTTCAGCTGATGTTGGAGAAATTGACTTTCCTCAGCATTTAATAGAAGAACAAGAGGGTATTATTAAGACCAAAGAAGACCTTATTATAATTGATGAGCTTTCAATTGGAACAACTGGATCACCTATAACATTTACTGTTATCGATCCAAGTAATGATGAATCATATACTGTTTCTTTACCAGCATATTCAGAAATACTTAAACATAGTGATGGACATGAATATGTTAGAGCAGGAACAGCAATTGCTAAACTTCCAGATACGTCTACAAATATAGTAGGAGCTATTGAATATGTTAGAGCTATTCTTGAAAGCTCCAAGATACGTGACCTTACATGGGATAAACTTTATAAGGAGTTGCTTAAAATCTTTGGTGAAGATCTAGGTGTTCTATCCATTTGGTATGAAATTCTTGTATCACAACTAATGCGTGATCCTGATGATCCTGTTAAACTATGGAGATTAAGAGAAGATAGAGAGAATGTAGAACCAATGTTAATGACTGTAAGACAAATTCCATTTATGAGACTGCTTTTAGCTCTAGCATTCCAGAATATAGGAAAATCACTGTCTCTTATCACAGAACACATTGAGATTGACATCAATGACTTAACAGTACTGGAGAAAATCTTTCTTGCGAGGTTCTAATGATTCTTGAAGTTTATCCCGAATTGATTGATGAATTTCAACAATCTCTTACCAAATTTATGCATAAAGAATCATTAAAATTCATCATAGATGATACAGATGGATTCTTTAAAGTATACGTTAGTGCTGATACCGATTTGTTAGAGGATTTGGAATGTATCGTATATTCCATTCTAGCTAAGATGAAACAAGATGGATATGATATAACACTTGTTAAAGACATTTACTTGCTTAAACCTCCAAAAAATATTATAATTAAGTTTGAATAGGGTCAGGTTCCAACCCTGGCCCTACCAAAATATTTACAAAGGGAGGTTTTGATGTTTTCTTTAATGAAACAGATAGTTGAACCAACCACAAATTCATTTCTTGAATGGCGTATGGAGAATTTCAAGTATTGGTTTGATAAGATACCAATGCTTGTTGAAAAAGCTTTTAAGAGATATGAAAATCGTACCAATATCAAACTAAAAGATATAGAATGGGAGGAGTCAAAAGCAATAACATATCGTGGATTTTCACCTTTAAACATAAAAGTTTTGAAGATACATACAACAGGAAGAGATGAATCTACAGTATCAATCGCGGTTCCTGTACCTACACATTATGATTTATTTGAAGTTAATGCATCATACTATGTATTGGTAGCTGAATTTGTAGATTATCCCATTACAACTTATGATAAGGTTCTAAGAATGAGATATTTTCGAGTAGATCAAGGTTGGTTCTATTCAGGCACTCAAGAAAAATGGCCTCTTCCAACAGTAATGGTTTCATTAGGTTTGTTAGATCCAAACGATTTTGAAATTGTTTCCAATGCTGAAGATATAGATGAATCTGTTACTTATCTGAAAAATGGTTCAACATGTGTAAGATTCAAACGTTATTCAGGAAAACCATTTGATAGACAAATACTACTAGGTTTGAATCATATTAGATCTCTGGATCAATTACAAAACAAGCAAATACCAGAGAAACTGAGTAGATTCGAATTATCAACCTTTCTTATTTATCAATTAGACTTATTTTATGGCTTAACATTTGATTCCTATTCAACAACTTCAATTGTAAGAAAACTTCTTGAAAAAGGTATTCAGATCTATAATGAAACATACAATAAGAATTATACATTTGGATCATTACAACAGAAGTATATAAGCTATTATGATTTGATTGTTGAATTTCTTATATGGAAAATGATTGATAATGTTCTTCAAAGACATCAAACATATAAGTTTAAAGTTGATAGCCATGGAATCCTTAAGTTTCTAGTAGCTTCTAATCCACGTTTCCAATTGCTTTCATCAATAGAAACACCATTCAGAGAAATAAATCTAAAAGAAACAATTACAACACTAATAGACAATCCACCACCATCTTATAGATCTACACATGCTAGTTATCTTTATAACATTGATCCAATCAATACACCAGATACAGATAAGCTAGGTATTGTACAAAGAGTAACAAAAACCATTCAACTGGATGTATTAGGAAGGTTTAAACAGATTTTCGTATAGGGGGAGTAGATGGACAAATCTTTGTTTTCTACTGTGACATCCCAAATACCATTTGTAAATTATAATGATGGTAATAGAGTACAAATGGCATCATCAATGATTAGACAATCACAGTTACTTACGAATCCAGAATTGCCATTAATAGTAACACAACATTCATTCGTTAAAGGTCATTCTTTTTCATGTCAAGTAGCAAAAGATGATGGATATGTTAAGGATGTATTCAATAATGTAGTTTTAGTAGAATATAAAACAGGTGAAGAAGAAATCTTCCAATTACATGATTTCTTTACAACTAGATATAGAGTTGGTCAAAAGTTTAAGAAAGGAGATGTTATTGTACATCATCTAGCATATGATCCTGAAACTGAACTTGTTGCTTTTGGTGTCAATGCTAATGTTGTTTTTGGCACAGAAAAATCTTTTACATATGAAGATGCTATTGTTCTTACAAAAACAGGACGTAAAAAGTTTGAACATATCATTCCTGTAAAGTACATAGAAGAATTCTTTACTAACAATATTGTAGTAATTGATCCAAATAAAATAAAGCCTGGACAACTTATTCGCAAAGGAGAGAAAATTCTTGAATACAGGAAGATAGCATCTTCTCTACTATCTATAGCAAATGCAGAAGTAAGAACACTTAGATCTGATTATGACTTTGTTATTACAAGAATCTTTACTATTGCTAAAGATGACTTTCTCAAATTACAACCAGATCATACAAAGAAATTCTTTAGAATGTATTCCTATGATGATGTAGATCTTCATCCTCTTATCAAGAAAGCAATGAAAAAAGGATTTTCTTTTGATGGTCAAGCCTATATTGTAATAGAAGGTATATCTAGACGTTTACCACAAATTGGTGATAAGTTTGCTAATCCATATGGTAACAAAGGTGTAGTTTCTACCTTTATTGATGATTTTGAATTAATAGACAATCAAAATGATATAAGATTTGTTCCATATGTCATTCATACACCAGTAGGTGTTCCATCTAGGATGAATATTGGTCAAATTCTCTATATGGCTCTTGGATACATTCTGAAGTATGTGGTTCCTAAGAAACTACAACAAATGAATGATTTGAATGAACAAATCAAATTTCTGTTGAAAGTTTATAGTTATGTAGCACCAAAGCAATATGTGGAAAACCTTGTATCTCTTATTAAGAAACAAGATAAAAGTACATTAAAACAACATATAAAAGAAATCATAAGAAATGGATTTCGAATCATCATACCACAATTTACATATGAAATGGTTGACAAGATTCATAAACTTTATGTTGATCTTGGTGTACCTTTTGTCTTTTCTGACTCCAGATATCCATCTAGAAAACTAGGTGGTGGTGTAGTATACACAATGATACTTGAGCATCTAGTCTTCAAGAAATTGAAACATGTATCAATGTCTGATGTTGATACAAGAACTCTTCAACCATTGGATGGACAACGAATGGGTGAAATGGAAATGTGGACATTAGCTTCTCATAACACATTAAACTTCTTGAAAGAATCTTTAACAATTAGATCCGATGATGTAATATCTAAAGATACAGTTATCAGAAATATTATTAGAAATGGTAAGAGTGATATGCCAGAGGTAACAAATTCACCCACATTTGACTTATTCAGATCATACTTGGTACTCATGGGATTTGAGATAGATGAGAAGTAAAGAAAACGACCCTATGACCACTTTGGTCATAGGGTCACAAACCTATTCATAGGAATTGAAATGAAGTATGCTGTTGATTGTTGGGAATATGATATCAAAGCTGCAGGAAAAGCATTTCTTGAACATCATGGGTTCAAACTGTCTGATGAAAAGGATAAGTATGTTGTAGAAGTTGGTCTAATATTCAAACAACATAAAGATTTACAAGAGCGATTTTATCAAGAATTGTATCAGTTTCTTGTAGGTCAGCTACCCAAAGATGTCAATGTAATTCGTTATTATGTTGATGAAGTTGTTGTTGATAAGCGCATTACGAATTGGAACCATCCATATTGGATTGTTAAGGAGAATCATTTAAGATTCATTCTAATTGATACACCAACAACATTTGTAAAAGTTTATGATGATCATGTTAAGATAAGCAAAGGTTTTCCATTACAAGCTCCTGATTTATGGAGAGATATTGGAAATGTTATGTTTGATTCATGTAATGCAAATCAGAAACACAAATTGTTATCTAATATAGTGCGAAAATTTTTGAGACAAAAATACCCTGTAAACAACTATATTTTGAGAACAAAACAGGGAAATTTTGTGATTGCAACCAAAAATTTGCTAATTAATGTAGATAAAAACAATCTTCCAGATTCTGTACCATCCATCAATGAAGAAATCTATTACAATTTATGTTTTCGATATATTCATAATCTATTCTAAGAGAGGTAACTATGGTAAACATCGAAACAAAAGTTGTATTTGTGCATGGTAATGAAGTAGTAGATGCAAATACACATGAAATTTATACACTACAAGATGTAGTAACAAAGATTCATAAAACGAAATACTTACAAAAAATAAACAAAAAGAAATACAAAGCTATTGCTACTATTGTGGATATATTCGATAGTGGAGATAACATAAAAGCAAGACATATATTTCTTTTAGCATTTATTCCTCGTTACATAATAGGTCTTAAATTTGATTTCTATAAAAAGGAATACGAACCTGTTATAGAACCATCAAAGAAACTTACAGAACAAGAGCAAGAAAAGATTAGAAAGATTATGTATTTTGTAAGTAAGATGGATGATGCAATTAGGCATACTTATACCACATTACCTGTTGAAGCTTAGTTTTATCATTTATATTACACTGAATAATTTAGAATAAGGAGGTGAAGGATGCAAATAAGAGCAGATGTTTTGATTTCAAAAATGTTGGAAGCAGGAGCATCAAGATTGATCAAATTTGTTACAGCTCCTGCTTATGAAGTTGAATTCACAAAATACCTCTCAAAAGGAGAAAGAGAGGTGCTAAAGCAGGAAGGATCAATCTTCCTGCATACATCAAATGGATGGATCATTTTCCATCCAGTTAAGGTGGCCTAGTGGTCACCTTTTTTTTTAATTGAAATGTATCATTTTTTGAAACCAATCAAAAATAACATATGCAAAGGAGGAGAATATGGAAAACTTAGTTGTAATTGAAAAGAAAGGAGATCGTTTGATGAAAGTCTTTCCACCAAGATCTTCAGAAGAGTGGAAAGACATCATTAAATCAGGTTATCGATTCTACTCATACAAAAAGCTGAAGAATACAGAAACAGGTCGTTTTATAGCATTTTATTATAAGTGTCCTTTAGATGGGCAATATAACTTCTTTATCATAGGTTATTGTCCATCTAACACTAGGGATATTATATGGGATAAGGAGCTAAAGAAATTCAGAATAATGATTGGATCAAATTTGGTTGACTACAAGTATGACAAGCAACTCAGACGAATACTTTCGGATCTTATTAAGATCTACAAATGGTCCATATGGCAAAATGAATTCGGAATTAAGAGAGATGAATCTTTGAAACTAGGACAATTCTTGGAAACAGATTCTTCCTCTTCTACCACACCAACAGAAGTAACAGTTAATGTTGAGCATATCTCTTCTCCTGAAGATGTAGGAGAGGCATAAGCCTCTCCTACCACACCTTTATTTTTGCTTTATTTATGCGAACTAAATTCATACAACTAATTTTCCACGAGGCTATCATCTATGTTAGGATTGATGAATATTGACAAGGAAGAATTAGCTCACAAACTTCAAGAATATGCTAAATGCTCAAAGGACCCTATCTACTTTATTGAAAATTACGTAAAGAATTATCATTTTGATAATGAGCCTATTAAACTTAGGGAAAAGCAAAAAGAAATCATTAATGCTCTATTGAATGATCATAGAGTCATCATTAATGGTTCAAGACAAACAGGTAAAACAACAGTTATCAACTTATACATTCTTTGGTTGGTTACATTCTTTAAGAATTATACTGTATTCATTATGTCTAAGAAAGGAGATTCTACTGCAGAGTTGGTAAAGGAAGTTTACGAATTCTATAGGACAGTCCCAGATTGGTTAAAACCATCTATTGTTACAGATAATGTTTATACAAAAGAATTTTCAAATGGATCAAGAGTGAAAGGTGTTACAGTTCCAAAAGGAAAAGAAGCAGAAGCTGGTCGTGGTATGCGTGGTGGTTTCATATTTTTAGATGAGGTTGCTTTCTTTGATTCTGATATAGAAAAGATTTATACAGGTCTTGTTCCTACTACATCATTTATTTTTGAGAAATATAAGGAAAGAAATTATCCTTATGGTATGGTTCTTGTTTCAACACCTAATGGTACATTTGGACAAGGTAAATTCTTTTTTGAAATGTGGACTGCTGCATTAAAAGGAGAAGTTAATTTCAAACCAATCAGATATCATTGGTCAGATGTTCCAGAATATGCCAATGATCCTAATTGGATTGAGGAGAAAAGAAAAGAATTCAAAGATATCAGACAATTCAACCAAGAGTATGAATTGGTATTCCTAGGATCTACATATGCATTCTTTCCAGATGATGTCATAGAGAAACTACAATTATCACACCATGAACCTATTAAGAAAGTCTATTTGAAACATGCATCAATAGATCTTTATGAACAAATTGATCCAGATAGGTTTTATTTAATTGGTATCGATACAGCAACTGGATATGCAAGTGACTATTCAGCAATTATTATTACAGATTATGAAACAGGCTTACCAATAGCAGAATATAGACATAGGTTACCATTAGAGGATTTCAAAGAAGATATTCTTGATATTCCGAAGAAATTAGGGTTGAAAAACTTCTTATATATACCAGAAAACAATGGAGTTGGATCATCTATTTCTCAATGGTTGCCAACAACTGAATATGGTTCAAAGCATGTTTATCATTCAAAGAAAAAATCTGGTAAAACTTTTAAACGTATACCAGGATTATCAACAGACCGAGTTACAAGACCACTAATGTTAGAAAGTTTGTATGAAATAGTATCATCCAACGCTGAACTTATCAAACCTACAATGTTAAAAACAGAATTAATAGCATTAGAGAAACGAGGAAACAGAGTCGAAGCTCCTCCTGGATTACATGATGATACAGTTTTTGCTTATGCTTTTACAACTTATGTACGAGAATATGGAGATCTAAAAACAATTGCTTTAAACAAGAAAGATATTCATATAAAGATGGCTAAATCTATTATAGCTGTGCATGAATTGTATAACATGAAACGTGGGGTCAGTAATGAATCAATTAACAACAATATTCACAACTCTTTCTTTACAGGTTTCTAATAACAAAGGTCTTACATATGATATAAGTCAATATGCTAAACATATCACAATTACTAAATCACTTGCTCAATGGTTTACACAAGTTTCTATAGATTTGACAATTCCACAAGAGTTGTTTATAAGTCTTTTGCCATTCAATGAATGTAAATTTAACTTGATATTACAACTTATTAAGAATTCTCAAAACTTAGACCAATTTCGATTTAAAGGTATAACATTTGTTGTAAATCTTGATAATACATTAGATAAAAGTGATCCTGTTAATATGACTGTTATCTTAGTACCAAACATGTATTTAGATCTAGTACAAAGCTTTGATTTTTATTTCGAGGGACAAACTTCCACTAGCACAATTATCGAAACAATTAAGTCCAAAATTCCATATGTATCAGAGTTTCATCCACCACAACAAAATAAAGCATTTTACGATGCTTTTATTCCTAGTATGTCACTTATCAGATGTCTTGCTTATGCATGTAGGGAATTCTGTTATTCAGATGATGTTTATCATGGTTTTATTGATGCAGATGGTTTTAGACTTATACAATGGAATCATTATAAAACAACTAAAAGAGGTTTCAAACTAAAACTTTATCCAGATAGCTATAGTGCATCTGTTGGTTTTGTGAAACGTATGGATTACATAGAGCGTGTTGATCTTCAACGTCGTATTCCAAATAGTTTAAATGTTGTTGTGCAACAACCTGTTAACCTTGAAGCAAATCCATTTCTTACATCACCATCTAGTAAAAACTATCCTGCTAAATCATGTCAAGATAAAGCTTTACTGGCTAGCATTAATGATTGTAAACTTTTAAAAGTTGATATGACTCCTGATAAGAAACTGTTTCTTTTAGATCTCCTATATCCTGTTGATGTAGATACATCTATAAATGAATTTACACCTTTACGTGGTTTATATATGGTAACTGATGTTGAAATTGATGTGGATCTTCGTCAACAGGAGAATTCACCTACATTACATGTAATAATGACAAAGAAAGAGGATTAACAGAGATGCAATATCATGGTCTTGCTGAAACTATGATGCAATTAACCAATACACTTCATAAACAAATAACAAGTGCAAAAAAAGAAGAGTTATCCAAAGGACAACAACCAAAACGTTTTCAAGAATTAGTAGCTGAAAACGTAGGTAAACATCTTGCAGCAAATCCACTTGTTCCAAATATGGTTATTCCTGTTGAATTGTTTCAAACTGGTACAACATTAGTTAAATCTGCTATTAATGCAAATCTCATTACAGCTGTTGGTGCTACTTTACTAGGTATTACACCAGAAAAAGCATCTCAGCGGATATATACAGAATTAAAGAAACATTTTAAACATCCACTTGTACATTCTGTTTTGGATATAGCATTCTTTGATCAGAAAATGAAACATATTCTAACAAAAGCTTCAAAAATTTATGATATATATCTTCAAACAGCAAAGAGTTATGCAAAAATTACAGAGAAAACAAGGTATATGATAGATAGAACTAAAGAGGTTGTAGATGTAGCTAAACAAAACATAATTGAAGATTCACAAGCCTTAAAGAAAGCTATTCTATATGCTTTTGCTCCTGGACCATTAGTAGAATTATTCCATCCTTTAACAGATAGAGTAACTGAAATCACAAAGTCTGTATTTTCTCGTGTTATGCATGAAACTATTCAATCGACAAAACAACTATCAGCTAAAGTTATGGGTTACACATTAGCAAAACATATGGAATCAAAATTTGAACAGTTCCTTACACCTCAAATGAAAGTTTGGTTAAAAGAAAATCGTAAGTTGATAAGTAAACTTGCTGATGTAGCAGAAATATTACAAGCTGTTGCACCTGAATTAACCAATAAAATTCCAGCATTCGTTCATTTAACACAATTACTCAAAGCCTATGTATCAAAAGAGCCTGTTGAGATTGCATCAGGTGAGCAACTAAAGCAACAAACAGAACAGCTCGGAAAAACAATTGCTAATCAAAGTTTGAAAATAGCCTTTAAACCAATTGAAAGTTTGAAACATGCCTTAGAAACATATCCTGTCAAGTCAAACATAGTAAAACCTGTAGTAACAGAGACAGGCAAAAAAGTACCTCAAGTGAATATTGCTGAGGCTGAGAAAGAAGCATACCAAGCCACTAAACAATCAAGATTTGGATTGAATATGCTTGGTAAAGTTGGTTTGGTTGGTGCAGCATTAGCAACATCATTTTTTGCTTATCAAAACAAACCTAAATCTGAGGATGTACAGAAAGCATTACGTACAATAAAAGAAAAGATTTCCAATTTAGTTAGTTTGGAAAAGAAAGACCAGAAACAAAAACAACAATGGTGGTGGAAACTTCTTCTACTTCTTACAGGTCTAGGAACTAAATTGATTACCACTTTAGCAGGCATTGGTCTTTCATTGGAGTTATTTAAGACACATAGTTTTAAGAAATTCATACAAGGTTCATGGATACTAGGTAAGACAGGTGAATTTCTTGGTAAAACTTCAAAAGCATTATCTGAAATAGGTGAAGCAACACGATTTACAAAAGCATTGGAAATTGGAACAAAACTTACAGGTAATATACTTAAAACTCCTTTAAAGATTGTATCTAAAGTACCTATCGTAGGAAAAACTTTAGGAAGACTTGCAGGGCCAGTTTCCTATGGTCTTACTGGATTTGACTGGGTAAAACATGTACATCAACGTGGTCTTATACACGGAACCATTGATACATTTATGAACGATAAAGATATTCTTAACTCAATTCTAAATTCAGCAGTAGCAGGATCTGCTGTAGGTGCTGGTGTAGGTGCTTTGGGTGGAGGTATCGGAGCTGTACCTGGAGCTCTTATTGGTGCTGGTGTAGGATTAGTAGGATCTCTTGGAAGACTTGCATATCATAAGCTTGTGCCTAAGAAGTATCGAGAATCACTTGAACATCATCTTTCTAATATATCGAAATATTTATCTTTCACAGCTCCTATACATTTAGCAAAACGAATAACAGAACCATTCATTCATTTTGTAGGACACTTTGTTCATAAAACGACAACAAATAAACAAACATTCTCATTTGATAGAGTATCAACAACTATTTTCAATCATGCAAAACGACAATATGGAATTCTATATGGAAATAATGTAACTCTTGATCAAACAAAATGGACAATTTTTGTACTTCCATGGCCATCCTTTAAACAACTAGCTAAAGAAGCATTTGCATTTGGTATGGCACATGGATTACATCAAGTAACTGATAGTACGACTATTAATCAACTTAAACAACTAGCAAACCAGAATCCATTTGAATTTTTCAAATTAGCTGATACTGTTATGTTTCCTGCAACAAACTATGGAAATACTATGGCTATTAACCAACACAAAGGTGTTTCATTAACAGATCTATTCTTCATTCATAAAATTAAACAATTTGTTAGAGATCATAAAGATTTATTTACAGGTATATCTCCAAATCTTTGGTATACTGTGTTTGTTGATGCAATGACAAACGGTATTCAATCAGCAAAAGAGACTGTTAAAGTATTAAGATCTCGTAGCAAAGTGGATCTTAGTAAACATAAACAATCAACTCCTTTAAAAACAATCAAATCAACTAGTAATGTATCTTCAATAGGACCTTCAAATCATCTCTTAACAAAATTAGCTAAGGAACAACTTCATGAATTACATGTTTCACCAACTCAACATCACCTTGAAACAGTAGCAGGATTGAACCTTGGTAAAGTTGATTATTACGATACAAAAACACATGCTTTTGGGTTATTTGGTATTCATACTGTTAAAGCCTACAAACATCTTCTTTTCAAACTTTCAACATCATTAGCTAGAGAAAATCCAGAAGAATTCTTTAAGTATCAATCTCTTGTTATGGGTGCATTACGTTCTAATGATATCAATAAACTTGCATCAATTGCAAGACGTCTTACAAAAATCAATCCAAAAGTAAGTGCTGAAGCTCAGATTGAAACCATTTATGACTTATATGTTAAACCAATCAGACGTACTTTAGCTAATGTTGGACGAGAAAATGATTTACAGTTACAATCAGTAGTGTTAACAGCTGCATTAAAGTATGGATTACAAAATGCAATTTCTGCTTTATCAAATATTAACAGAGATGAATTTTCAAAAGCTTCTGAAGAACGTTTAATACAAGAATTCTATAAGAATCTTACACCTGAACAAAATGCAAACGTTCCTAACATACCATTATCACCAATCATAGATGTAGCTCCTCAAAACGTTATTCAAAATAGTGCTCAACAGTATGCAGAATCTAAACAAACTGAACAAGCTCCATCTGTAACACCTATTGTTATTGCTAATAATAATCCTCAATCTATGGCTAATACAACAAATCATAGTGTATCTCATAATGTTAACTGGGCAAATGCAAAACATCCAAAATATGTAGATACAAGACGACGTACTGTTACATTAGCTGACATAATTTAGGGGCTAGTCAATAAGGCTAGCCTCTTTCTTTTATTTTTCATTGAGAAGTTAAAATGGAGGGTTGTTATGAATTGTTTTACAGACATAATTGAGTTTTTCAGATCCTTTCAAGGTGAATCTCCTTATGTAGGTCTATCAGCTATTTTTGTAAGATTTCGTGCATGTAACCTTATTAATGTGTGTGACTTCTGTGACACAAAAGAGAAAATGAAAAATACAGACCCATTTCATGTACCATTTGTTTCAGTTACAAATAACGTAAAACAACATAACATTCAAAGTCTGACTCTTACTGGTGGTGAACCCACAGTTTACAACAAACAAATTAAGCATTTCTTCAACTATTTAAAAGATGAAGAACCTGTTCTTTTCAAGCATCTAAAAATACTGATTGAAACAAATGGATTTAGAATTGTGAATTTAATAGAAGACTTATTGAAGAATGAAATCTGTCCAAACAATCTAGTTGTTGTTTGGTCACCAAAATTCTTTTCTTTAAAAATGTTTGAGTCACATATTGATACTTATATAGAATTGAAGAAGATATTTGACAACTTCGTAATTAAACCAGTTGTTAATGAGAAAAATGCAGAGCTTGTTGAAAGATTCATTGAATTCGTTTATGATGACGATAAATCCAGAATATACATAATGCCTCAAGGTCAGACTAATGAAGAGTTAGCAGAAAATAGCACATTTGCATGTAAATTTGCAATGAAACATAACGTAAACTTATCTCCACGCGCTCATATAAACTACAATCTACCATAGGAGAAAGAAATGGCTAATTACGTTGTTGCTGGAAGTACAACTGTTTCTATGACAATTAAGAAACTGATTGAAATGAATCTTTGGTCATTAGAAGATGCTCATAGATTCATTCGCAATACAACCTCTTATTATCTTACTAGTATAGCTGATGGTTATAATACAAAAACATCATTTAGTAAAGAAAAATTTGTTAATCATGTTATAAAACTTTATACGAAAACTTATGAAAACGATTGGTTTGGAATAACAAAAAGAATTGCAGATTCTGGTGGATATCAAATCTCTATGGGTTACATACCAGAAGAAGACATATATGATTTTATAGATGCTTATATTGAACTGTTAAAACATCCTGTGGTAGGAAGATCAGCTGCATATATGTTATCACTTGATATTATAGCTGATTATCCTGTTTTCACAGATGTCTCAAAAGTAGAAATGTATAACAGAACAGCACTAGAAAAGATTATTGAATATGATACGTCAAATGTATTCTATGTTTACCATTTTGTTGATCCTAAACTAGAACAGTTTTGGTGGAAATTTACAGTAGACTATTTTGACTACTTCAACAATTTTGCTATAGGTGGTCTTGTAGCATTTGGTCGTGACTTAGCATTTCCTTTTAATGTTTATATTCTTCCATTGCTTAAAATAATCAATGAAAAGATTAAAAGACAACAATTCCAACCATTTACATTTCATATCCTAGGTGTTTCAAGTTTTACAGATATATTCAGTTTTATTGTTTTTGAAAAGTTTCTAAAACAAGTCTATGATTTTGATATAACAATCAATTTCGATTCTACAAGAGCAGTTAGAGAAACAGCTATTGCTAAACGTATACAGATCTTTTACAACGGTAATCTAATACCAGTTTCATTTCGTTCAAAAGATTTACATAAGAGAGTTATAGGAGATAAGACTAATGCTGATATTGTAAAACATGTTTGCGATCATTTTCAAAAGACATACAATTACAAACTTGATTTACCTGATACAATAAGTGCATCAGATTTGTATAACGATAATGGAAATGGATCGGTAAAACGAGAAATTGAAGGTCTTATGATATTAGCTTCTATCGAAAGTTTACAAAAGACTGTTGAAGTTTATGAAGAAGATGCAGAAGAAGTTGTAAATGCTATTCTATCTGGAGATATTGTGCGAGCAGAAAGATATATAATGCATAGTATGATTATTACAAATTTTGGAAAGAAAACAAAGAAAGTTGTAGAAAAGGCTAGAGCTTTATTAAATTCTTTAGAAATTACTTTACAAAAGCCTACAAATCAAATGATTGATGATTTACTGTTTAGGACATTAGAAGGCGTACAACCATTTAAACTATTTCGAAATAAATCTATATCTAACCAACTTTCAGATCTCTTCTAATGAGGTAAGAAATGCTACGGGAAATCCTCGATTCTTTAACTGCTATTGCTTTACATAAGAAATCAAAGTTATCCAATCTAGATAAAGCAAAACAAGTAATAGATCTTATTTTTCATGATGTTGAACATGAGAAACAAGAATTGCTAAATACTTTGAAACATATAATCGAAAGAAGACTCAATGGAGAAACTTACTCATTCATACTAAGGGATGTTTCTGTTATTCATCCTGATTTCATAGAGTTAGCTGATCAAATTAACAACAAAGTTGATGATGGAAAGCTTGAAGAATATGTTTATGACTTAAATGTATTTTTTAACAATAGAAAGTTAGAACAAATTGTAAATTCTCTTAAATCAGAACTAAATGAGATTGAATTAGAAGAATTTGAGTCTTTTACAAACAAATTTGATAAAATTCGTTCCATTGTGAACAAATCATTTGAATCATTAGCTACTCTTATGACTTCAATAGATGAATCAGAATTCATAATTGATTCAGAAATAGATATTGAATCACAAATTGAAGATGCTACTGAACATAAGCAGATATCTACAGGTTTTAGATCATTAGATAAAGCTTTATATGGTTTTCAAAGTGGAAGGATTTACATTCTTGCAGGTGGAACAGGAAAAGGCAAATCTACATTGCTTATGAATTTTGCTTATAATATGTGCGTCCATTACAAAACATCTGAATTCTATACACTTTTTAAAGAAAACTTTCCAACATACAAACCTACATTAGTATTTATAACCAATGAGAATACAATTGCAGAAACTAGAAGAAGGCTTATTTCAATACTAACAGGACTCTCATCAGATGATCCAAAATTAAATGATAAGAAATTTCAGGCAGATATACTAAGAAAATTTCATAAAGAAACAGGCGTGGTTGTTTATATCAAGTATGTTACACCACGTTCAACAACAGCATTTGATATATATTCTCAAATTCTAAACTTAGAACGTATCTATGGTTATAAACCGATAGGTCTTGTTGTTGACTATCTTGATAGACTAAAATCTCTTCAGAATACAAAAGAAGAACGTTTTATGCTTGGATTCATAACCGATGAACTTAAAGCAATTGCTATAAAATTGAATGTACCGGTCATAACAGCAACTCAACTTAACAGAGAAGGTCATACTTCTGATGATCCTTCTGTTAAAAATGTAAGTGAATCTTGGAAAAAAGTTGAAAATGCTGATGTAGTTATAGTTTTCAATTCAGAACAAGATGTTGAAGGAAACTGGACTTATAAACTGAAAATAGAGAAGTTACGATATAAAGATCCAGCTACTGAACCTATTACTCTAATAAGAAGATCTGGTACATTAAAAATAGATGAACTTACATCTGATTTAGAGAACATTACAAAGAAAACAACTCAAAATTTAGTGAATTTTGAAAATCATATCGTTTTATAAGAATTGGAGGAGAAATACAATGCATGATAAAATCTTTGATAAACTCATGGAACTTAATAAAGCTGAACCAACCAACTATATTGTTTCAGATGAGTTTGCTCTTAGAGAATCAGCTCAAACTTATCCATCTCCTGTAAAAGTAAATCCAAACACAAAGAAATTGGAGTATGAAGTTCCAGATTTTGATGAATCTATCTTTGAAGAAGCTGCTAAAATCCTAGAATCACTTGAAGAGGAGTACGAAATGGGAATACTAGAAGATCTTGAAAAGTTTGATATCGTACAAGAAGATGTTGTTGCAGATGAAAATGCAATAGATGATCCTGAATTAAACAAACTTCTTGAACAACTTGATGCTGTTCTTGAAGAACTTTCCGAAGAAGAAGGTGAAGAAATAGAAGCTCAGCCAGAAGACAGCTTGGAAGCTAATGAAGAAGAACCTAATGACGAAAACGCAGTAGAGAATGAAGAAGAAAACGAAGTAGAAGTTGTTAAACTTGATGATGGTACTATTGTAGTTACCATTGATGGTCAAAAGTACGTATGTAAGCCAGAAAATGCTGAACAAACAGAAGAAAATGAAGAAGAAGGTGAAGATCTAGAAGAAGCATTTAAGCTTGATGAAGATATTGATCTTGAAAGATTTGTTCAAGAAGCATTTTCTGTATTTGAAGAATCTAAGGAAGAAGATACTGTAGATATTGATGCTATTCTAGAATCTTTGGAATTGTAGATAATGTGAGGCTCTATCCCTTTTGATAGGGATAGAGCCATCTTCTTATTCGGAGGATAAAATGGATTACATTCATATTGTTTTAACAGTAGGACTGATAGCCATTTTCTGGATAGTCTATCAGATTCTATCTGAACATTATGACTTAACAGAATCGTATATAATAGGTCAAAGATTGATTCAGGATCTTGTAGATACATTTATTAAAGCAAAAGTAATACCTTATGCTTCTATACCAAATAATGAACTTCATCCAGATGAATTAGAACGTTTTCGAAATGAATGTGCTAAGTATGTGCTTCATATGATTACAAATTGTAGTGCATACAAGAAACTAAATCATATATATACACCAGAATTAATAGTTTGCTTTGTTGATAAGTACTTTACAGAACAAGTGGTGAAAATCAAAGGAGTTAGATTATGAAGAACTCATGGTTAACAAGGCTTAAGCAAATTGTATATCAGGATATGGATCCATCCTATTATGATGAAATTATTAGTAAAGTTTCAAATCAACTAACAAATTTAAAACTTGTTAAACAAAATAGCTTAATGTCTCTTATATATCATTTACCTGAACAAATAAGATCTACATTTCTCAATGAATTGCAAAGACTCAATTTTCAAGATACAACAAGAATAAGTAGATATAGACTTTTTGAACAACTTTACAATCAAGTACCTGAATTATATCAAGGTGTAGGTATCTATACAGATAACATACTTTCACCAGACGTTATAACTAAAAGAACTTTACTTATACTTTCAGATGAAGATATAGATTTTTCAAATAGTATTGTTAATGATACAAAAAGTCTATTTGAAACTATAATAGAACAAACTAAGCTTGAAGAAAAATGTGAAGAAATTGTTAAAACTACATTAATTGATGGTGATTTTTATGTTGAAATTGTAGATGCTAATCCACTAAAGAAAGATTGGAAAGTACTTCAAGAACAGAAGGATAACAGTCAAATTACAGGATTAGAAATTAGTTATGATACAAGCAAAAGAGAATTCGTGATTGAATCAGTTTTTGTAGAAGATCATACAGATGATGCTAGTTTATCTAGAATCACCCTTATGCTACATAATCCAAAACATGTTACATCTTTCTATGTAGGAAATGTATGTTTAGGTCATCTTGTTATTAAACCAACATATAGTGCACGAAATCAACCAAATCTTTTCCAAAAAGAAGTTGCAAACAAATTTGTTAATTTCATAATGCAACATCAATCTCAAGTACAAAAGATTCTAAATAAATATCCTGGTTTTAAAGATGAATTGGCCAATGTAATAGCAAACCTCAATTGTGAAAAAGCAACTGTAAGATTCGTACCTGCAGATAGAATGGTTCATTTCAAGATTCCATCATCAATCAACTATCCATATGGAGAATCATTATTTACACCTGTTAAAGATATTGCAAAGTATTTAATTGCAGCAGAGAGAGCTTTGCTTATTTATAGACTTACTAGAGCACCTGAAAAAAGAGTATTCAAAGTTAATGTTTTTGAAGAAAAAACTGAAATCCCAGAAGTACTACAAGAGGTTATAAGAGAAACAAAACAGAAAGAAGTTGCTATTTCAAATGCAGGAACATTAGATGCACTAATGTCTGAAATCACAATGTTTGATGATATCTATATACCTGTTATAGATGGACAACCTGCATTTGAAGTAGACACTATACCAGGTGGAGATCTTAATGCTAAAATAGAAGACTTAAAGTATTATAGAGACAAACTAATTGCAGGGCTAGCGATTCCACCCATCTATTTAAGACCAGAAGACCAACAAGCAGATAACAAATCCACACTAGCTCAAGAGAATGCTAGATTTGCAAGAACAATCATAAGAATGCAAAAAGTATTTAGTGAAAAACTTACTGAATTAGTAAGGAAGATTATTCAAATTGTAGAACCAGATAAGGTAGTTAATGCTCAATACTTCTACATATCATTCTTACCACCAACTGCATTAATGGCTGAAAGAGAACAAGAAGTAGTTAATGCTGTAAGCAACATGATTGACACATTGAGCAAATATAACATACCACCTGAATTACTTCTTAAGAAATATCTACCGCATATTGACTGGGATTCTGTTAAAGCTGTTTCTACTGTTTCTACAAAGCTTAGTCAATTATCAGGTGAAACTCAACAAGAAGAATAAGTATATTAGGACCATATCCAGTAAGGATATGGTCCTAATGATTTCAATTATTCAAACGCTTAAAGAGACGCCATTGTACAAATTCTTCTAATGAACTGAAACATATTCCATCAGCACATATAGAACCAGATGGTTGCACAGATTCCATTAGCACTGATTCTTGTATAGTTTCTATGATAGCTGCTCTTTGGAAGGATGGATTTTGAACAGCATCTATTGCTATTATTCTTAATGGACGAATAACCTCATTAATGCCATTTGGTCTAGGTCTTACATCACCTAAAGCTCTTAATGAAAATCCAACTTTTACACCAAATCTTACAAGATTTGCAAGTATTTCACCATTAGGAGTGGGAGTAGTTTCAACTATACCATAAACTTTATTACCTTCCCACCAAAGGTCTGTTATGATATGAGATATTTCTTTGTAAAGCAAAGTTTGTTGTCTAAAAATATCTGCTTGAGAACCAGTTGGTATTGGGTGATCTAATTCACCACCAAAGTTTCTATCCTGTAATTTTGGTTTAATGAATGTTTCAATAGATTCTTCTAACACATGTCTTGGATAAATTCTTCTGTTTTGATTGACAGTATCAGCTTCCATTAATAAAGCTTTGAATTTTACAGTATCAAACTTACCAATTGTAGATTCTTGCAGAATTTCAACTTTATCGTTGACAATTGGTTGTTCTATAATTACATTCATAGTTGTTACCCACTTGTCTTTGATATAATATAACCAGCAGTATTAGCAATTACAGGAACGATGTATAGCACAATAATAAATTGTCTCAATATTTGAAGTTCACCACTTCTTAAGGAGTTAAAGAGTTTCAATATTAGTCGTGTTAACAATTCTTCAACAACTAAAGCTATTCCAGCACCAGCAGCAATTTCAGCAAGTCCTCTAGCTAAAGATACACCCATAGTTTCTCTTTCTGATGCAACAATTACAGAAAAAGTTAAAGCAGCACCTATAATCAATGTTTTTAGAATTTTTCGAATTGCATTAATAGGTGTTTCGTATATTTTGTAGTACATAACAGCTACAAAGATGATATAACCAATTACTTTATAAATGCTTTTAATAACAACATGTATAATGCTTGGTTGTTGTACTCCTTGAATCAATTTCTTAAAGGCATTTTCTACATCTTTTGAAGAAGCATCTTTATCAAGACCTTGTGCAACTGTTATAATTTTCGTGATAATAGTACGATTATAAGTAGATACAATAGTGAAACTGACGATTGATAATAACATGGTTGCAAAGAAATGCTTTACCTTTGATGCCTTTTCTGGATCTTCTCCAGTTATAGTTTTAAAGTACTGGTTATAAATTTCTAAACATTTAGCTTCTATTCTGCTTGCTTTAAAGTCTTCATCGTAAGAAAGTCTAGATTGAGGTTTAAGTTCTTTAGATAAAGACGCTAGTAGTGGTTTCTTTTCATTAATAAACTTTATAGCTTTCTTAATCTGATCCTTTATAGCTTTTGGAGATATACTCATTATTTGACTCCTCTACTTGTATTTCTTCATTTTGATAAGTAACCATTCGCTATCTGAATCATATTTAGTTCGTACTAATGCAAAACAACCATTAACTTTTTTACCACGCAAACAAAATACCTTTCTATTAGAATCATCTTTAATCCATTCTAAGTTACCTTGATCCCATATATAAATCATTCCTGCACCATAACCTTGTGTTAGCTCACCTTCAAAATTTAACCACCAGCATTCATGATCAGGTGTTTGAAATACCATAATCCGTTTCAATTTACCATCTATGAAATCTGGTAGTTTTCTTGTAGCAAATGAATATAAACTTATGTCGTCTTTATGCTTACATGGTTTATACTGGAGTCTTAAATCCCAATGAAGACCAGCTCTTTTAGCATGATGTTCATGTATGACAAATTTCATTTTAATTCACCTTATCTAGATGTATGTTGTAACATATTATGTAAAATAGAAATAAATCTGGAGGACCTATGTATACACTAGAAGAATTTTCAAAACTTACAGGATTAAGCAAAGATACATTAAGGCAGTATGATAAAATTCTTCAACCTTATCGTACTCCAGGCGGACATAGAAGATATACAGATGAACATCTTGCAAAACTATATCAATTAAATATGATTAACAAGGATCATAAGATTCAAGCCGTAGTTTATGCTAGAGTTTCTACTAAGTCTCAATTAAAAGATCTCAAAAGACAAGTTGAAGCTTTACTTTCATTTGCTTCAAGTAAAGGTATCATAGTTGATGAAATAATACAAGATGTTGGTAGCAGCATAAACTTTTCAAGACCAGGTCTTGAAAAACTTATAAGACTTCTTTTAATGAGGAAACCCGAATATCTGATAATTGCAACAAGAGATAGGCTAACAAGAATTGGATTTGAAATTTTCGAGCAGATATGTAAAACAACTGGAACGAAATTATTGATTCTATACGATGATTTACAAGCTGATGATTATGATCCAGTTAAGAAGACTGTTGAAGAGCTAGTTCATATTGTTCATCTGTATGCAATGAAACTTTATGGACAAAGAAGTTATAAAAAGATCAAACAACTTGAGAATGAGGTACTTAAGAATGTACCAGGTTTTGACGATTCGAATCAAAGGAAAGAAGAAACGAATTCTTAAAGAATTCATGGAAACAGTATTCTTACTTAGAATTAAACTCTTCAAATTCTTATCAAGATTGGCAGATGAATCACATCTTCCTATCTTTTTCAATACTTACAAATTAGAGAAATTCTTTGCTAGAAATCCAAAGATAGATAAACTTGATTATGATTTGTATTCCCTTATAGAGAGGTATTATTATGCAGAGTGGTGGAAGTTGCTTTACGAATTACGTCAATTACCACAAATGGTTGTTTATGGTTTAGTTAGACAATGGGTGCAAGCATTCAAATCTTGCATTACTAAGAGAAAACAAGGTTTAAAATCATCTTTACCTGGAGTACGCAGACCAAATAGCATAGCAATTGACATTGATGGTTTACTGCTAGAAGTTGACAATTCCTTGGTAACACTAAAACTTTCAAGAAGTTTAAAGTTACATTGGAAGATACCCAATAATGTAAGAAACGTTACATCATGTCAAATTGTGTATTTCAGATACATTGATGAATTAGAATTAAGAATTCGTTATCAAATTCAGACTAGATCAACAAATGTTAATTTACAAAACTGGCTTTCAATCGACTTAGGAGTAAATAACTTGGTGAGTGCTGTTTCAAATATTGGACCAAGTTTCATCATATCCTCTGGATGGATCACATCTCTTCTAAACTGGGCATATGATAAAATTTCAACATCTCAATCTTTCGGACTTGAGAAGACGAGAAAACGAATCTATGCATACTTAAAACGACGTATACATACTAATCTCCATCAACTTACATCAAAGATAATTGAATACTGTTTACAATACTCAATTGGTGTGATATTTGTGGGTCAAAATGTGATTGATTCTGTAAGAAACTCCAAACAAAACAAATCTATCTCAAAGCAGTTAAGGTGGATACTTGGTAAACTACCATTTGGGAAGTTTATACAGATGCTTAAAGCTAAGACTGAAAAATTTGGCATACAAGTACAACTTGTTGATGAATCTTATACATCTAAAGCATCTGCATTAGATGACGAACCCATTAAGCAAGAAACATATTCAATCAGAAGAATTCAAAGAGGGTTGGTTAAATCAAATAGGAATGAAGTGTGGAATGCTGATCTTAATGCTTGTTTAAACATTGCTAAGAAAACAAAGGTACTTTCAAGTACCGAGGTGAAACAAAATAGAAAATTCTGGTTAAGTAAACTTTCTAATGCATTGAAATTCACATTTGGAAAGCTTTTGAAATACAGCTGGTGTAACCAACCAATAATGGTTGGTAGCCAGTAGTTGACCAAGACTCCCAGAACTTCTCATTAGTAAACTAGTAGTTGATGGGAGTCACTTATTGTATTTCTTCTTTAATTCTTTAACAATCTTTTCAGCATCCTTTTCAGCTTTTTTCAAAATAGCAAATTTGAAATCGAGTGGAATAGAGCCTGTACTTTTCTTCGGTTTGAGATTATGTTTCTTCATAAACAATGATAATACTTTTTGACCTATCGTAGAATATCTTATTTCATCACTAAGTCGTAATTGTGGTATCTCCACTTGTAATTTTCCATATTTCTTTTCCAACTCTTTTTCAGCGTCAGGTGGCAGTTGATGAATCATCGCTACAACTTGTAATTTATATAGTAAAGCTTGCTTGTAGAAATTCTTATAAACATTTTCAATCTCTTTGTAATACTTCTCATACTCAGCTTTAGCATTGACATAATTCTTTACATAACTTATGTATTTAACGATATAAGCAAGAACTAGCAATAAAAGCAATCCTTGTCGTATATATTTTGCATCTTTCTTTGATAAATAGTTTAAGGCCTTATCAACAAAAGGCTTGAACCATGATAATCCAATGATACTAATTGCATACGAGACAGCTCTATTAATATATAGTGATTTAGATTTTGTATACATCTTAAGTAAATCAATAATAGCAAGAGTTGTTATGAATACCATAAATTGTTTACGAGACATCCTTTGTATAATATGAAAGTATGGAATAACACATGAAATCATAAGAACAATCAACATGCTAAATGTATCAGATGCTATTTGTGATCTTAAATTTCGTATAACGGTGTTAATAGTTTGATCAGCAAACTTGAGCTTTAATAAATCTTTATCTGACATTACAACTTTTGCATATTCAACTTCTTTTGAACTGAGAGCAAAATCAAGCAGTTTTGTACTTGCTAATAATGCAAGGCATAGAATCATATGTTTTGCAACAGGAGCATCATATGGATCTTGTTTGAAAATTACTGAAAACAACTTTGAATAAAATGCTATCAAAATTCTTTCTACTAGAGATGCATTAAATTCTTTATCATCTTTAACTCGTTGATAGAATTGTTTAAGAGATGAATCAATTTGACCTTGTTTAGCTTCTTTAACGATTTTGTCTAAATTTGAAACCTCTCTTTTTACTTTTGGAAGAATCTTTTCTGTTGCCTTTATAAGTTGCACACTCGCTTTAACATTTTGTTCATTCATGTAAAAGCTCCTTTTTTTTAATTTCTAAAAAAGTTCATAAAAGGTTGGTAGGACTAGGTCCAACTATGAACCTAGTCCTTAACTATTTATGTTAATTTCTATATTAAAGACAATCATTGTTTTCATCATTCTTTGCCAGCACGACGTTCTCCGCTCTAAGATCCATAAAGGATCTTGCTAGTCTCTGAACCTTGCACCTACTAGTGCCT
>Ga0256842_1000929_pt1 | contig 25192 bp, 19 predicted proteins | sample 4559240metaG_FD_185973 | JGI IMG/M metagenome (GOLD analysis project Ga0256842, IMG submission 185973) | Hydrothermal vent microbial communities from Guaymas Basin, Mexico - 4559-240 | ecosystem: Environmental > Aquatic > Marine > Hydrothermal vents | place: Mexico: Guaymas Basin | collected... | reverse complement strand
GTCCCGGCTCGGATCGTAGATGGCGATGGGGTTGATGGCGTCGGCGGGGGTGGGGTGGGGGTTTTTGAGGATCCAGACGTGGCCGGGGTGGTGGATGACGCGCCAGCCGGCGCGCTGGGCGGCGTGGGCGACGCTGGGCAGGGCGGTGACGAGGTACTCCACGTTCCCCAACCATCCTACCACCCGCACGAACCCCGGATCCTCCCACCAGAACAACTCCCACTCCACCCGCTCCGTCAACGCCCGAAAGTACGGGTCGGCCTGGGGCAACTCCCCGGTGAGCCTCGGGCCCGTAAGGGTGCAGTTCCAGGCGGCCCAGTAGGGGTCCGGCCACGCTCGAAGGAAGGGCCCCGCTTCCACGCGCGACAGCAGGTCCCCAGGCCGGTGCGCCGCCACCCAACCGAACGCCGTCCCGGAGCCCGGAATGGCGGGTGCGGGAGTGAGCAGGAGTACGAGCCAGGGGATCACGACCGGGAGCACGGAAAGCCGGTAAAGTAGTCTTACCCAACGTCCGCCCTGCCACAGTGCGAAGCCCGAGGAGACGGCCAGCAGCGGGACGCACGCGCACGCCAGCTGGTTCACCGGTAGGTGGAGCGGCACTCCCCACTTACCGAGCAACCACGCCAGGATCCCGGCCGCCAGGGCCATTATCAGGGAGGTGAAGGCCGCGGACCGCCAGCCCGGGCGCTCCCAGGCCGACCACGCGATCCCCAGGAGGCCCAGCAGCGCCAGGAACACCCCGGGCGAGTAGGGGCTGGGGAGGAGCACCCACCACACCGAGGGCGGCAGTCGCAGCTCCGGGGTGATCCAGCCCAGGTGGTACAGCAGGTACGCGTACTGGGGCGCGGCGAGCAGCACCGCGAGGGGCACGGACAGCACGTCCTCGCGGGCCCGTCGGGCCAGGCCCCAGAGCGCCGTCACCAGGCAGGAAAACGCGCCGCCCAGCGGGTGCGAGCACAGGGAGAGGGCGAGGAACGCCGGGACCAAAATCAGGTGACCGGCGAAGGCCAGCGCCAGGAGCCCGAACCCGAGGGACAGCGTCAGGGGAAGGTCACCGAACCAGGCCCACCCGAGGGACATCCCGGCGGCGGCCAGGAGGCACAGTCGCGGGGCCCAGTCCACCAGCCCCAGCCGCCGCGCCAGCGCGTACACGCCCAGGCAGAACACCCACGCGGCCAGCACCAGCCCCACCGCGAACGCGCGGGGCGGGCTCAGCGGCCCGACCAGTGGAGATTCCAACAGGTACGGTAACAGGCACTGGGAGGAGGGGTACGCGAACCCCAGGTACCAGTACGGGCACACGTCCGAAGGCGCCTTCCCCTCCAGGATCAGCCGGGTGTATTCCAGTCCGAACGCGTGCGCGGGCGCGTCCCGAGGGAAGAGAGGGTTCACCAGCACCGGCCCCGCACCCAACAGCGCCGCCAGCAGCGTGACCCACCACCACCGGGCCGCCGTAACCCTCCTTACCACCGGACCGACGACCAACGCTCGCTCCCCCCAATCACCGGCGCACCGTCGTTCCACGCTTCCGCACTCTTGACGCATCCATCACGTACCAAGCCGGGTACATCAATCATGCGCTCGCTGACTTTACGTCCACCCCTCGGCGTGGGCCCCCTCACTCGATTTTACTCCACAAAGCAAAGGGTGGCGATCGGGACGCGCTCCCCCACCGGCCCCGGCGAATGAACGAAAAGTGATGTTGGTGCCACTCGGTGGGGGGGGTCGAGCGGTGCGCCGCGCGATCCTCCTCGCGCTCGCAGCGATCCTGTCGGCCGCTCCGGCCCACGCCGGGCAGCTCACCGTCTCCATCCATCCGACGGGCGTCAGCGAGCGGGACAAGGCGCTCCCGCTCTACCAAACCCTCGAGCACAGGCTCACCGTGACCGTGACCGTCTCGGACGCCGGTACCAGCACCGTGAGGGACCTTGACTTCAACCCGCTGGCGCCCACGGTGCCCGTCACCGTGAGCGTCACCGGACCGGTCACCGTGGTGGCCTCCGTGAGGTACGCCGGGCAGATCGTGGCCAAGGTCAGCGTGTGGCCCCCGGGCCGCGGCGCCTTCTCCAGCGTGGACGTCCCGGAGGGCCGACTGGAGGTGTCCCTAGGGTCCCCGCAGTACGAGGTCGGGGAGGACACCCTCGACGTGAGCTGCCCCATCACCGTGACCCTGCGCTCCGACGAGGGCTCCGTTTCCGCGGAGCTGCGGCTGCGCGTGACCGGCAAGGATCTCCGGGGGGTCAAGCCGCCCAAGAAGCAGAAGCCGTCACCGCCGCCCAGCCCGATCGCCCGGATCGCGAGGCTCATCCTACCGATCTTACTCCCGGCCGCGCTAACCTTCGTCCCCGGGCTGATCCTCGCCGAGGTGCTGTTCCCCGGGATCACCTCAACCGCGCTGGGCTGGCTCGCCTCCGCCACCGACGCGCTCGTCTCGTTCCCGGCACGGTTCTTTCAGACGATCGCGAAGCCGTTCCCACCGTAATGATGGGCGGGCCGAGAAAGCGGCGCGCCGGGATTAAAAAATTTAGGTAAGGAGGGCGTCGCCTACCCGCGCCGCAGGAGCTCGGACCGCAGCTCCCGATAGTCCTCCCGCAGCGCCCGGATCACGTCGGCGGGCCGCAGACCCAGCAACCGCAGCACCACGTACGCCGCCAGTCCCAGCACCGCCAGGCCGACGGCGAGCTTCACGAGCGCGAGCACGGGCCAGAGCGCCCAGCCCAGACCCATCCAGGGCCCGGCCCCGGGAACCGCCGGCGGCCCGGCGAAGGCCCCGCCGAAACACGGGCAGCACATGGGAGGCACGCGGTCTCACCCCCGTCCTCCCGGTTCGGGCTTTCCACAGGGGTAAGCGACCCAATCAACCTAAAACAGTTTTCCACACGGCGCCCGCGGGTCGGCGGTGAAACCCCGGCGTGCCCGCGGGGTGGGGCCGGTGGACGCGCTCGCACTGGGCCTCGCGCTGGGCGTCGGCGGCGGCCTGACCCCGGGCCCACTGCAGGCCCTCCTCGTCGCCGAGACGCTCCGGGGAGGCCCGCGGGCCGGCTGACTGTCGCCGTCGTCCCGGCGCTCACATCCCCGGTCCCGATCGCCGGACTCGCCGCCCTCCGTCTGCCCGAGTGGGTCCTGCGGGGGCTGGGACTCGCGGGCGCGGCCGTCCTGCTATACCTCGGACTGTCGACGATCCGGGGATCGGACGGGACCGGGCCCGCGCGGACCGAGGACGTCCGATCCCCGCTGCGGCGCGCGGTCGCCGTCAACCTGCTCAACCCGCATCCGTACGCGTTCTGGCTGACCGTGGGCGGGCCGACCATGTGCTCGGCCCGCACCCCGGGTGAGGTCGCGGCGTTCCCCCTGGGCTTCTTCCTCTGGATCGTGGGGGGACGCAGGCGGGCCTCGGCTCCTGGACGCGGGCGGGTACCCGGCGGTCTCGGCGGTGTGGTCCCCCTGGGCGGGTCCCGTTACGGACGGTGGGCCCGGCAACGATCGGAAACCTGATGAGATAACATGGAAACGTAACGGATTCCAGAAGGGGGGAAGCTTACTTACGTTCACAGCCGCCGTCGCGGCGCGGGGAGCGCCGTTGGTGGTCCCCCACGTCATCGGCTTCGCGTGCGCGCTCTCGCTGACCTCAACCTTCCCGATCCTGCCCCTGTACGTCGTGGACGCGGGCCACCCGAAGGCCCTCGTCGGCGCGATGAACCTCGCCCACAACGTGACCCAGCTCCTCGCCAGGCCCGTGGGCGGGGCCCTGGCCGACTCCCTGGGCGCCCGACGGCTCGCCCCCCTCGGCGCGCTGGGCTACGCGCTCGCGGACCTCCTAGTGCTCCTCCCGCACCCAGCCACGCTCCTGACCAGCCGGATCGCCCTCGGGCTCGGCATGGGCGCCCTCTGGCCCCCGCTCCTCTCCACGGTCGCCGACAGCGGGCGCTCGCTGGGCACGTTCAACGCGATCACCCAGCTACCCATGATCCTCGCCCCACCCATCGGCGGCTACCTCTACCGGCAGGTGGGAGGCTGGGCGTTCGCCCTCCTCGCCCTCCCCGCGCTGGCCGCCCTACCCCTGACCCGGCTGCTACCGGCCGGCGGCGAGGGAAGGAGACCCCCGCTCCGGGAGGTGCTCCGACGGGCCGTGAGCGTGGACCGGCGGGTCCTGCTCGCCGCCCTGCCCGCGTTCGGCACGGCGGCCGTCCAGCCCACGATCGAATCGTTCGTCCCACTACTGCTCAAGAAGCTGGGGGCGGGAGCGGGCCTCATCGGCGCCGTGATCGCCGCCCGGAACGCGGTGGCCGTCACCCTCCAGGCACCCTGCGGCTGGCTGGCGGACCGAGTCAGCCCCCGACTCCTCGCCGCCGCGGGCTGCGGCCTCGCCGGACTCGGCGTCCTCGCGCTACCGCTGGTGAACAGCGTGCCCACGGCGACCCTCCTCCTCTGCCTGGGCGGCCTGGGCTACTCCCTGGCCCAGCCCGCCTCCCTGAAGCTGGTCGCGGAGCTCTCGGGCGAGGAGCGCGGCCTGGGCATGGGCTGGTGGGGCTCCATCATGTCCCTCGGCCGACTGATCGGCTCAACCCCGGGCCTCCTGGCGGACGTGTCCCTCAACGCGGTGTTCTACGCCTCCGGGGCGATCGCCCTCCTCTGCACCCCCGCCGTGCTCCGGATCGCCCGACCCGGGTAACGCTACGCTCCCTCCTCCAACCGCTGAACGCAACTCCCGGGCTCCGTATCCCCAGAGCTCGGGGTCTTCACCGGGACCAAACGCGCGCCCCATCCCTTTATCTCGGCCAACTGCTCGTACACGTTCACGATCGGGCACGGGACGATCCTCTGAATGATCTCCAACTCCTCCTCCGTCGCCACCTCCGGCAGGAACCGGCACATGCACATCACGCAGTCCCGAACCCGCAGCTCATCCCCGTCCACCTCGACCTCCGCGACCGGCTCCAGGATCTCCAACAGCGCCTCCCTCGGGTCGTCGGGCACCCGATCCTTCAAGATCTCCGCCAAAATCCTGAACGAAACGCGCCGGGCGGCGTTACCCCGACGACCGAAGAGACGCACGTACGCAACGGTGACCGAACACATCACCGCCCTCATGAGTTCCTCCAGCTCCACCGCCACCACCCCCTCCGGCCCGACCAACCGGGCACACGGCGCGAGCGCAAAGGTGACTCACCATCCCAAAACCTACATAACCAACCAGGGATGGTGAGATTTTCTCTTCAGGCAACCAGTAGAGGATGGGTTGTCACGGGAACGGGGCGCGCCGAAGGGGACCGGCCCGACCGAATTAGCGCGGGCCTACCCCTCCGACCGCTCGACGCGCAGGACGCAACTCCCGGGCTCCGTATCCCCACGAATCGGCACCCGCTCGGGCACCAGCCGGACCCCCCACCCCTTCACCCGCGAAACGTGGTTGAAGAGGTTCAGCATGGGGCACGGCCGAATCTCCCGGATCACCTCCAACTCCTCCTCCGTCGCGACGTCGAACAGGAGGAAGCACGCGCACATCTTGCAGTCCCGAACCCGCACCCGATCCCCGTCCACCTCAACCTCCGCGACCGGATCGAACACCTCCCGCAGCGCCCGATCCGGATCCCCCGGCACCCGATCCTCCAGGGCCTCGGCCAGCACCCGCCCCATGACGTTCCGGAGCGCGGCACCCCTCCGACCCAGGAGCCGGACGATCGAGACCAGGTACGCGCACTCCGTCGCCCGCACCAGATCCTCAAACTTCACGGAACGACCCCCCTTAACCCGCGGGGGAACACCGCGCCGAGCGAATTAAACTCGGGTTCACACGGAGCGTGAACGATCCGGAAACATCGGCGCCGGGGGCCGCGAACGTGGGCGCGAACCCCGGCCCGCACACCCTCACCACCCTGACGATCGCGCTGCTGACCACCCCACCCGCGCTCGGGCTCACCGGCAGCCTGAGCACGGACCTGAACACGATCCTCGAGGCGTGGCGGGAGGCGACCCAACACTGGACCGCGGGCGACGCCCCCGTCCTCGTCACCCCCACCGGCCAACCGATCACCGTGTTCTACCTCCCGGACCACCGCCTGTTCCTCGCAACCCGCCCCGACCTACGACCCGAGACCGAACCCCAACCCGACGGCACGCTCCTCGTGCGCACCCCCGCCGGCGCGCTCGAGTACCGCCTCAAACCACCCATCCTACTGAACTACGCCACGATAATCCTCCCGAACCGACTGTGCGCCGTGAACTGGACGGACCGGGAGGGCAGACCGCGCGTCCGGATCAAGGACCTCAAGACCGGCGCCGAGCGGGTCCACGAGGCCCCCTTCCGACTCACGGACCTCCTGCCCGGACCCCTCGAGCGGGCGGACGTCCGGTACCACCTCACGCCCGACCACTGCACGCTCGTTTACCACCTCATCTCGGAGAAGACCCCGGACCGATACCTCGAACTGACCGTCCGCATCCCGCGGGAGGGCCCGCCCGAGTTCCACGCCCGCGTGGTGCGCGACCCGCGGCGCGCCCTCGAGCTGCGGCGCACGCTCAAGGAGCTGGACGAGCTCCGGCTCCTGGGAGCCATCGACTGGTGCCTCGCCCACACGCCCGAGGGCGTCAAGCCGATCTGGCTGGCCCTCCGCCCGCCCAAGAACGCCCCCCTAACCGCCCTCCTCCAACGCCTCGAACGCCTGTGCGAGGTGGAGCTCCGGAACCCCATCACCGACGTCCCCACCCTCGACCTCCTCGCCTGGTGGCTGGAGTGGAAGCTCCACTGGCCCAACGTCCGACTCCTCCCCGGAACGACGGACCGCGAGCGCCTGTACCACCGCCTCCTCACCCAACCCTGGCTCACGCTCGCCCCGGACACGCTCACCATCGCCGCCTCCCTCCCCGCCACCCTCGCGCTCACGTGGCTGTACCACCGAGCCCTAACGGGCGCGAGACCGGAAGGACCACCCACCACCCAGGCCCTAACGCTCGCCACCCGCTACGCCCTCCCCCTCCTCGCGGAAGAACTCCTGGTGGGACGACTCCTCCTCCCCTGGCTGATCCGATCAACCGTGATCCCACTCCTCCAACCCCTACTACCCGAGGCCCGAATACCCCCCGACCGACTGACGGAACGGGCGCTGGCCGGCGTGGTGAGACCGATCGCGGACACGCTCGCGATCCACCTGGGCGCGACCCTCACCGGCTCCCCCGAGCTCGCCGCCCTGACCTTCGCCGGACTCGCGGGCACGCTCCGAACGGAATGGACGACCACGCTGACGAGCGCGCTCACCGCCGCCCTCCTCCCCCCACCCCTCGCCGCACCCTGCCACGCGGCGACGACCTCCGACGCGTGGGGCCAACACCTCCTCCCCTACGCACTCACCGCAGCACTCACCGCGCTGGCGATCACCCAACCCCCAATTACTTCCCATAAACTATGAGTAGGACGAGCCCGCACCCCCAGCGGGGGCAACCACGTGCGCACCCTCGCACTCGCCCTCGCCGCCCTAACGGCCGCCCTAACGCCCGCGGCCGCGTGGCCCCCAGGACACCCAGGACCCAACCCCTACTGCCCGTGCTACCAGTACTGCCCCTGGACGCGGCAACAACCGACGAACACCCAGACCACCACGACCACACCACCCACCCAGTGGTGGTACAACTACAACACCGGCCAAGGCACCACCCAGAACCAATCACAGACGAACCAGACCCCGACGACCCAACAGACCACCGCAACCCCGAGCGCTCCCACCACGAACGCCGCCCCAGCCACGACCACCAACCCGACCAACCCCAACGACCTCGCCAACCTGACCAACCTGACCAAGGAAACGGCCGCGATGGAAGCGCTCTACTACCTGGCGGGGCCCGACGCGTCGATCCTGGGCCTGGCGATCGTCCCACTCCTCCTCCGACGGTGGCGGTAAGCGCCGCCACCGTCCCCCCGGCAATCGTTTCGAGGATCGTAACGATTCTGGCCGTCGCGACCCACCCACGCCAACCCAGACGCCAAAAACCCAGACGGCTTCATTAACCATGTTATTCTCAAGTTAACGTGAGTCGCACCATATCCTCAAGTTCGACCAGCGCACTGCTTCTATTTCATCACCCTTGTTAACTGCAGGTTAATACAAGCATCATCGGGTTCGCTTGTGAACTTGTCGGTCGTTCGGTGACGCACGACGTGGTCAGTTCCATTACCCGTATTAACTGCGGGTTAATGCAAGCCGCCCTCAAGGCCAGGATCGAAGACCTAGGCGTGATGGAAATTGACCCGTTTCATTATCCATGTTAACTTCGGGTTAATGCAAGAGGCCCTTGAGGAGGCGATCGAGGAGCTCCTAAGGGAAGGAACAATCGATGAACCCATGTTTCATTACCCGTGTTAACTGCGGATTAATGCAAGAGGGGTGAGATTGTGATCCCGATGCCGGACGATGAGATCAGGGCGGAGTTTCATTACCCGTGTTAACTGCGGGTTAATGCGAGAGGTCGCCGAAACTCGAGGACCGGGCCGGTGAGTCGACAGCTACGCGGCCCAAGCAGTTTCATTACCCGTATTAACTGCGGGTTAATGCGAGTGAGGAGGCACGAGATGAGGTCGCGACGGAGCTGCTGACGGAAGATGTCGAAAAAGTGTTTCATTACCCGTGTTAACTGCGGGTTGATGCAAGTACGTGATGACTGACGCCTAGGCGCGGGGCCGTCATCATGAGGCTGGAAAGCTTGACAGGCTCGCAGCTGTATCGCGCGTTTCATTACCCGTGTTAACTGCGGGTTAATGTGAGAGCTCTAAAACGAAAGTTTCGGGGGTGTTATGAGATTTGAAGGACCTTCGCAAGTTTCATTACCCGTGTTAACTGCGGGTTAATGTGAGCAGCGACCGTGCGAATAGTGGTCAGGACGCCCGTCGGGACTAGAGAGGTTAAGGGGTTTCATTACCCGTGTTAACTGCGGGTTAATGTGAGACAAGCCGATGACAACGGGGCCAGAATGACGGTTTGGACTAAGGACATGAGCAAGTTTCATTACCCGTGTTAACTGCGGGTTAATGTGAGGGCGGTCCGGTCCTGCAGGATTCAGGCTTTACCACGCGAGAACCACCAGCCCCTACCACTCCAAAAAACCTGAGAGTGCTCGTGATATTTAAGGGTTGCCCGGGATTAGGGTATGACTTAGTAGTACGTGATTTGGAAGCTGATCAGTTTCCGATCCGTCGAAGGGCGCTTTAACGAGCCCGGGTATGAGCAAAGCCTAGTCAATTGTGATTTAGCAATAGGATTTTCGGCATCTTGTAGTAACCTCGTGGGAGTTGCGGATAGCAATCGTAACGAGTTGGTAACGTGACTCTTTCCATGGACTAAAGTTGGTTAACGCTCAGGATGATAAAGGGTGCAGCCAGTTCACCATGACAGGGAACAACACGCCTGCCCGATAAAACCCTCACCAATCCTACTTGGTACTACAAAAGCCGGTAATACTTCACACCACCGGGCCGGATCGCTGTACCGACGGACGCTGTGGCATGGGGACCGGTGCGTCGGGTTCCCCGTGGTCCCCGTCCCCGGCCCACGATGACCTCCTCTATTGTAATCATCCGAGAGTTGGGAGGGTAGGACGGCAGCGCGGGCCCGGAATCGGACCCGGTAACGGGGTGCCTCGGGGTGGTGCGGTTCCGGGGCGCCGGTCCCGGGCGTGAGGGCGCGTCGACGAGCTCGTGGTCCTTGGGATCCGGTGGGAGGCGGGATCCGTTCGGATGGTCGGGGGACGTGGCGTCCACCTCGGTCCGTTCGCCGTGGAAGGGCGTCGGTGTGTTCCGGGGTCCCGGTCCCGCTCGTTCGGGGTTGCGGAGGGATGGGAGATCAGCGTGGATCCAGGTGGTCGTGGTCGGTGGTTTCCCGGTGCGAGTGGTCCTGGGACCGCCGTAGGCCGGTCCGCTCCCTTGAGGGATCCTTCCCACGTAGTCGCAATGGAGTGGTTCGAGAGCGGGCTCACGGGTTCCATGGTATCGGCGTCTGATTCTCACCCTGTGGGCATCGCTCCCTTGTGATTACAATAGAAGGGGGCCGTGGTTGGTGCGGGGCGGGTTGGGTGATCGGGCGTCGGACCCACCCGTGTGATTGGGACGGTGAGGGGCCCGCGCGGCCTCTCGGCCCCTCTCCTTGGTGATTACAATAGGAGGAGTTCAGAGTTGGTGCCGGGGCGGGTAGGTACCAGTCGGCAGCCATCAGGCGGTCTACGGGCCTATGCCGCCTTCCAGGCCCCTATGTGAGGGGCCCATGGCCGGTGCAATGGAGGTACCGGACCGCCGGGTGGCTCTCGGGAGCGATCGGCCCGCCCGGGACCGGTCCACCATGGGTGCCGTCGGGAGGCGGAGTCTTTTTATGCTCCCGGGTGATTACAATAGTGTGGGCGGGCCCGTAAGGGGGCCGAGGCCGTGACCTGGGAGAACGTGCCCATCCCCCAGGACCCGGTCGAGCGCATCCGCGTCCTGCGCGTGCTCCGGGAGGTCTACCGTCGTGAGGTTAAGCCGGAGTTGAAGGAGACGTACCGGCGGGTTGGTGGGCGGACGTACGGCCCGTACTACGTCGCGTACCTCAAGCGCGTGCGGAGTAAGGGGTTCGACCTGCCTCGAGTCTTCTACCTGGGGAAGGAGAACGAGAGCGTGAGCTTCGTTCGCTGGCTCGAGGAGCAGTCCAAGGAGTTCGTGCTTCGGCTCGCGCGGCTGGCGGTTCGGCACCTTCGAGCCGCCTTAGAGAAGCTGGTGGAGGAAGCGTCGGGTGGTGGGGTGAGTCACAAGCGGGTGGCTCGGGTGCTCGCGCTCGCGTTCGAGCTCCAACCCTCGGGCTCGACCGGGCTCAAGAGGTTGTTGGAGAAGGCGCCCGGGTTTGCTCGATCCGTGCTGGGGCCGTGGCCGGCGTGGTTCGCGGACCGGGTGCTCCGGAAACTCCTCCTGCATCGTACCCGGGACGGGGAATGGGTACGGGACGTGCTCTGGGAGCTGGAGCGGTGGCGGCTCCGGCGCGGTGGGTAGGGTTGGTGGGTGTCTGGTTACAATGGTGGTTGGGTGGGATCGTAACGCAAATAAGTAGGGTGGGGTGGGTGGTGGTCGGAGTGAGCGTGTAAGCCCCGGGACCCGGTCTTGGTCCGGCCTGGTAGGGAGGAGGCCGTGCGGGGGTCGCGGCCGTGGTCGGGGATAGTGGGGAGTCTCTTAAAGGTTTCGATGTGGAGTTACCGGAGGAGGTGACTAAGCGGGCGCGGGAGTTGGAGTTCGGGGAGGAGGTGCTGCGGTGGTTGGGTCGGTCGGAGGCGTTTTTGGAGTCGGTGGAGCGGGTGATCGATGAGTTTCCGCGGTGGCGGACGGTGGTGGTGGATCTGTCGGAGGCGGGGCGGGAGTTGGGGCTTTGGGTGGCGGAGCACGTGGAGGAGGTGGAGGAGTTGGTGCGGGAGGTGGCGTTGGCGTTGGTGAGGCCGTATCGTCCGGAGGTGGATGGGGGACGTCTGGCGGTGGAGTTTCGGGAGTCTCCGTTGCGGTTGGAGATTGAGGATGTGGGCGTGTGGTTCACGGATCGGCTCGTCACCGTGGAGGGGATCGTGCGGCGGGTGACGGAGCGGCGGGCGCGGGTGGAGTGGGCGGTCTACAAGTGTCCCAGGTGTAAGCGCACGTTCCGGGCGTCGCGGGAGGATTTGGAGGGGGCGCGGTGCCCGCGGTGTGGGCGGGAGGGGGTTCCGGAGGAGGTGTTTCTGGTGGATTGTCGGCGGATCGTGCTGCAGGAGTTGCCGGAGGAGGCGGGGGAGCAGCCGCGGACGATCGAGGCCGTGTTGCCGGACGATCTCTCGTATCGGGACGTGCGGCCGGGGGATCGGGTGCGGGTCACGGGGCGGCCGCGGGTGCGGTTGGAGGGGTCGCCCAGGCCGGATGAGGAGTACGAGTTCTCCCTGGAGGCGTGCGGGCTGCGGCGGTTGAACGATCCGCGGCCGGAGCCGGAGTTGAGCCGGGAGGAGTTGGAGGAGATCCTGGAGCTGGCGGAGGGGGACCCGCTCGAGCGCGTGGCCGAGCTCGTCGCCCCCCACCTGCACGGGATGGAGACGATCAAGCGGGCGGTCGCCCTCCAGCTCTTCTCCTGCGTGCCGGAGCGCGGGCGGGCGCGGGAGCGGGTGCACGTTCTCGTCGTGGGCGACCCGGCCACGGCGAAGACGCAGCTGCTGCAGTACGTGGCGGAGGAGCTGGCGCCCAAGGGCGTGTACGTGAGCGCCCAGCACGTGACCGGGCCCGGCCTCACCGCGGCCGCCGTGCGCACGGAGGAGGGGTGGGTCCTCGAGGCGGGCCCGGCCGTGCTCGCGGACGGCGGCCTCCTCGCGATCGACGAGCTCGACAAGGCCACCCCCAACGACCTCAACGCCATGCTCGAGGCCATGGAGTCGGGGAAGGTGAGCGTGGCGAAGGCGGGGATCACGGCCACGCTGAACGCGCGCTGCGCCGTCCTCGCCGCCGCCAACCCCGAGGCCGGCCGCTGGCAGGGCGACCACCCCATCGAGGAGATCAACCTCGACCCCGCCCTCCTCTCCCGCTTCGACCTCATCCTCCCCACCCACGACCACCCCGAGCCCGAACGGGACGAGCGGATCCTCGAGGCCATGGCCGCCGCCCACGAGGAGGAACCGGAGCGCGACGAGGAGCGGACCCTCCTGCGCAAGTACGTCGCCCACGCCGTCCAGCACTACGACCGGGTCAAGATGACGAACGAGGCGCTCGAGACCATCAAGGAATGGTACCTCGACTGGCGCGAACGCTGCGCGGACCTCCTCGACGAGGGCGAACTCCGCACCCTCCCCGTCACCCGCCGCCAGGCCGGCGCCGCCCTCCGCCTCGCCCGCGCCCACGCCCGCATGCGCCTCTCCCGACTCGTCGAGGAGGAGGACGCCCGCACCGCCACCCGCCTCCTCGACCGCTACATTAAAAACATCCTACGCGACCCCGACACCGGAGACCCCGACGCCGACACCCTCGAGACCGGCCACACCCGCCCCCACCGCCTCATCCTCCGCACCCTCCACCGACTCGCCCGACAACACCCCCACGGCGTCCCCAAACGCGAACTCGTCGAACACCTCCGCCACCACCTCCCCCGCGAACGCCTCGAGGAACTCCTCCAAGAACTCGAGCAAAAACACCTCATCATCACCCCCCGACCCGGCCACTACCTACCCGCCAAACGCTCCGGGTGAACCCCCATGACCGAACAAACCCACGACGAACGGACCAAACCCCTCCCACTCCTCATCCCCCTCGAAGACTGCGACACCCTCGTCCTCATCCCCCGACCCCCCATCACCCCCGCCCAACTCCACGACAAGTACGAATGGCCCTTCAAAATCGCCCTAGCCCTCACCCGACACCCCAACCGCACCATCCGCTGGCTCGCCCGCACCTACGTCACCGCCACCGCCGACACCCACGTCACCATCGCCGGCGCCTCCGCCCGCCACGACATCATCCTCCCCGAACTCACCGCCGAAGCCGCCAAACTCGTCCACCCCAACGCCACCCAAGAACAACTCGAACGCATCAAACACCTCGTCCAAAACGGCGAAAAACCCAGCACCGCCATCAAAAAAGTCCTCGACCCCGACACCGCCCGCGAAGCCACCAAACTCCTCTCCGACCTCACCGGCTACATCCAAGCCGACCCCCTCCCCGCCCTCCTCGTCCTCCACACCCTCACCGCCCTCCACCTCCTCCACAACCGACACCTCACCCGACTCCTCATCATCCTCCCCCACGAAGACCACCCCCAACTCGCCCGCCGCACCCACGTCACCATCACCCGCACCCTCAACATCCTCCGCCCCCACCTCACCAAACACCTCCGCGACCACCTCCCCGACGAAATCTACGTCGCCCACGCCCCCCCCGACCAACCCGAAAACTTCCAACTCCCCGACCACCTCAAACTCCCCGACCAAGACCGCATCCGCCAAGCCCTCAAACGCGCCCTCAACAAACGCCCCACCCCCGAACCCCACCCCCACCTCACCAACCGACCCATGCACTACCACCCCGAAGACATCACCGAAGCCTGCAGCGCCCTCTTCCAAACCCTCGGCCGCCAACTCCTCCAAGAAAACGACGAAAACCAACCCCCCGAACAGGCCGAACAACGCCTAATCCAACGCGTAGAACGCCTCGCCAAAACCGCCGCCCGCGCCCTCTTCCACCGCCCCCACCCCCACCTCAGCGGCCTCACCACCGCCTGCGGCACCGCCCTCCTCGGCCCCCAACACCTCATCAAACTCGCCAAAACCGCCGCCCGCAAACTCGCCAAACAAGGCGGCGGCCGACGCCGCGCCTGGCAAATCGTCCGCACCCTCGCCCGCAAAATCCGCCGCAAAAACCCCAAAGCCAGACAAGACGACATCGAAATGAAAGAACACTACCAACAACAATGCAAACTCGAACAACGCACCCCCATCCACGACCTCCTCACCGACCTCTACGAACCCAAAGACCTCACCAACCCACCACCACCCAAACCCCACCCCAACTAACCCCAACCCAGCCCACCCACCACCCACACCCCCAGGCCCCCCAATCGTTACAATTATCAAAACAAAGAACCACCGTAACACCAACACGATCCAACCATAACACCCAACCACAAAAAAGAAACCACAACCCACACCACCAAAACCAACCACCACCAACCAAAAACCCCAACCAACAAACCCACCGACCACCACCGACCACCCACCCATCGACCCGACCCCGACCGCGCGCCCGCACCAAATACGCCCATAAATACACCCACCCCCAACGCCACCTCACCGCGGCGCGGCCCAAGTAAATAACCAAGGAAATACGAGTATTTCCTTGTCTATCTACTTCGGCCCGGCCGCGCCCAACGACCGGAAGAGGCACCACGACACCACCCAGCCACCTCACCGCGCGCCAGCCCACCCACAACCACCTGTATTTCCTACCGTATTTACCGGCGCGAGGCACCCGACCCCGACCACCCGAACACGACCCAAGTCGACCACTCAACGACCCGACACCCGACTCCCACGACCCAAGGACGCGAGAACGCGACCCGTCCCTCCCTCACCACGGACCCACCGACCCGACCACGACCTGTATTTCCGTCGTATTTAACGCGCCGCGGCCTGGCGAGGGCACCGGACCCGCACCCACCGGCGCGCCTACCGGAACGGCCGACCGCCGACCGCGACCCACCCGTCACTTAGACCGGAACCCGGCCCTCCCGTCCACACCGAGGGTGTGAGCCTATCCCCCGCCCAGCCGGGCACGCTCGGACTCTACTTCCATCATCGGGGAACCCGGGACCGGGGGAACGGCGCCACCCCGAGCCCACGCCCTCATCCGAACCGGCGCGTGCGGGTGATGCGAGTCGGGAGGCTCCTCCACTACCCTCACCCTCGCCACCCTCAACTGCCCGGGTGAGCTCGGCATCATCGGGACCGCCAGGTCAGTCGGCCTGGGGACGAGCCACCGCCGGTCCGCCGCTCACCACCTACTACTCTCCGTGCCGAAGCTTCCACCGTTCGAGCTCCCAGAGCACGTCCCGCACCCACTCACCATCCCGGGTACGATGCAGGAGAAGCCTCCGGAGCACCCGATCCGCGAACCAGGCCGGCCACGGCCCCAGCACGGACCGAGCGAACCCCGGCGCCTTCTCCAACAGCTTCTTGAGCCTGATCGAGCCCGAGGGTTGGAGCTCGAACGCGAGCGCGAGCACCCGAGCCACCCGCTTACGACCCACCTCCCCCCGAGCAGCCTCCTCCACCAGCTTCTCTAAGGCGGCTCGAAGGTGGCGAACGGCCAATCGAGCCAGCCGAAGCACGAACCCCTCGGACTGCTCCTCGAGCCAGCGGACGAAACTCACGCTCTCATTCTCCTTCCCCAGGTAGAAGACTCGGGGCAGGTCGAACCCCTTGCTCCGCACGCGCTTGAGGTACGCGACGTAGTACGGCCCGTAGGTTCGACCGCCAACTCGACGGTACGTTTCCTTCAGCTCGGGCTTGACCTCGCGGCGGTAGGCTTCTCGCAGGACGCGCAGGATGCGGATACGCTCGACCGGGTCCTGGGGGATGGGCACGTTCTCCCAGGTCACGGCCCCGGCACCCCCAAGGGCCCACCCACACTATTGTAATCACCCGGGAGCATAAAAAGGTTCCGGCTGCTCCACCCCCCATTCCGAGGGGTGGATTGATCCCAGGTGGGGGCCGGGTCGCGGCACCCCCGGTCCCGGTGCCCTAGGTACTCGGCACACCGGCCCGCCCCGGCACCAATCCCGGTCTCTTTCCATTGTAATCACACGGGAAAAGGGCCGAAGAGACCGCGCGGGCCCACCGGTTACCGCGGCCCGCCCGGACCACCCTCCGATGGTACGTGATCGGCCCGGCGCCCGGACCGCCCGGCGTCAACCCCGGTCCCTTACTATTGTAATCACCGAGGAGAGAGGCCCAAAAGCCGCGCGTCCCGGTCGCACCGCCGCCCCCAGGATGCCGCTCGAGGATTCAGGCACCGGCACCCCTCCCGGACCACCCACCGTCCAACGCCAACCGAAGGCCCACAGGAGGTCCCGGGACCGCGCGTTCCCCTCCCGGTGCCGTGATGAGTGACTCATCCCGCCCCCATCCGGGCACCCAGGCCTCCCTCCAACCCCCGGTACCCTCCCGTCTCACCGGGGGGACCCCCGAAACGCCGGCGCGGTCCCCTTTTCGGTCCCCTCTCCCGGCACGCCTCTCACCTCACGCGCCTCGATCCCCTGCGATTACAATGGAAAGGGCCGGACCCACACCCGGGGCCGGGGGACCGGAACGCGGCCTCACACCGACCCCCACCCGTCGGCCCGCGCCCACGGTCGGCGTCAGCACCGCTCGATCGGCCTACACCGCAACCCCAACGACCGGGCCGAGGATCTCGAGACGTCGGGAGCGGCGCCGCGCCCCGCGCTCGTCGCCCCCACCGTCACCTAGACCGCTACGGTGATCGTCAGCCAGGAGCTGGGGAACCCTAAGGTCTCACGCGCGGTGGGTGGCCCCAAGGCGACGACGCCCGTGGGCAGAGGTCGGCCGCCCGAGGCCGGTGGACCAGCCGTCCCCGATGGATCACCACGCTCGCCGTGGAGTCGACCTACGAGGTTCAAAGATCGGACCGAGGCCCGGCCCCGATCGGTGGTGTGAAGTATTACCGGTTCTTGTAGTACCAAGTAGGATTGGTGAGGGTTTTATCGGGCAGGCGTGTTGTTCCCTGTCATGGTGAACTAGCTGCACCCTTTATCATCCCGAGCGTTAACCAACTTTAGTTCATAGAAAGAGTCACATTACCAACTCATTACGATTGCCATCCGCAACCCCCACGAGGTTATTACAAGACACCAAAAATCCTATTGCTAAATCATAATTGACTAGGCTTTGCTCATACCCAGGCTCGTTAAAGCGCTCTTCGACGGATCGGAAACGGGTCAGCTTCCAAATCGCGTACTACTAAGTCATACCCTAATCCCGGGCAACCTTTAAGTACCACAAGCGCGCCTGAACGTCGTGAGATAGCTGGGGTTGGTGGTCCTCGCGCGGTAAAGCCCGAATCCTGCAGGACCGGACCGCCCTTGCATTAACCCGCGGTTAACACGGGTAATGAAACGTCTTCGGTGTGGCCCCCGCTGTCGTCGTCAACGCCCATTCGGCGATTACTCTTGCATTAACCCGTAGTTAACACGGGTAATGAAACCGGAGGACTTTCTCCCATCCGGCCACGTCGGCCGCCAACTCACCGACCTCGTCTTGCATTAACCCGTAGTTAACACGGGTAATGAAACGTGAACGCCAGCGTCTCCGCTCGACTGTCATCGTCGTCCGGCTTGCAGTACCGTCCCTTGCATTAACCCGTAGTTAACACGGGTAATGAAACGCGGTCAATCAGGCTGAAATCTCGCCCCTGCGGTGTTGTAATCAAGGGACTTGCATTAACCCGTAGTTAACACGGGTAATGGAACCCGACTCCGGCCACGCCCACGGTCATTCGGCCCACCCCCCGTAATTCACTGGTGCTTGCATTAACCCGTAGTTAACACGGGTAATGAAACACCATTATCGACATGGTCCACAGGCTTAGGACCACCCACGTCATATCCTTCACCCTTGCATTAACCCGTGTTAACACGGGTAATGAAACCTCTGCCAAGCTAAGCTACGGCCGGACAGAGCCGAAGCCCAACCGTAAACCACTTGCATTAACCCGTAGTTAACACGGGTAATGAATCCACCTTGTGATCCCTGACAATTTCAACTTGCATTAACCCGTAGTTGGTATGGGTGGTGAAACCTCCTGGGCGTTTGGGGGTTTCCCGGTGCCTGGGTTGGCCCGTGGTTGGCGCGGGTGGGCTGTGACGATCAGAATCGTTACGATCCTCGAAACGATTGCCAGGGTTCGCCGTTAGGTCCGCGGGCGCCCGGTTCCTGTTGTAATCATCGGAGGATAAGTCCCGGGGAGCCGGTGGGGGCCTCGTTACACGGCTGGTCTCTCGCCCCGTTGACCCAAGTTGGGGGAGGACCCGTCACGCCCGGGTTCGGAGGGCTCGGTTGGCCTGGTGGGGGGTGTTCGCGTGGCGTGGCCTCCGGGGGCACGCAGGTCTCGCGGTCCCTCGCCCGCCGCGGCGGTTCGCGCCGCCGTGCCCGGGCCGGAGTCCCGTCCCTTCGGCGATCCCGGTGGGTCGGGGACGGTTCCGGTGCGGAGGGGTTCGTGCGGTGGTCTCCGGCCGCCCTCTTGCGGATGGGCGGGTCGGGTGCCGACCGGAGGCGCGGTCCCCTCAGTTGTCGGCCGTCATCCCGCCCGTCGGGGCGGTCGCTCACTCCCCTCCTCTCGGGAGCGGGTCCGGTCGGGGTCGCGGGGCGCCCCGTTCTCGGTGCCGGTGGGTGGTCGGCGGTGCCCTGAGGGGGTTCCGAGCGTCGTCAGGGTCGTGGATCTTCGGCGTTCGGTACCCGCTCGGCGGCTACGGTTCATCCCTCGATTGGCATGGTGCCATGGGTGGCGCGCTGGGGGCTCGAGGGTGTCGTGGGCCCTTTCCGCCCTCTCGGCCCGTCAGGGTGGGTCCCGGAGCGGGGGGTCGGTCGGCGCGCCGCGGACCGGGGGCCGGGAGTTCGGTTGGGATCATCCGCACTTCCCGCGCCGATCGGGCCTTCCCGTGTGGTCACCGGTGAGTGGGTCGGGAGGACGGCCCGGTGGAGTTCACTCCCTCCACGGGTCGTCGCTCGGTTCTCACGGTGCGGCGGATCCGGTGTCCTTCTTCCTGGTGCGTGGTCCTCATGCGATCGTAGGGGATCGGGTCTCGTGGGTGGGGGTTGCGGGTGTTGGGAGGGTTCGGCCCCCGTTTTTGGGCCCGCTCTCGGGTGATTACAATGGAATGGAGGCGGGATCGGTGTTGGGGGGGGGCCGGGTCCGCCGCGCTCGGTGATCGGGCCCGGGCACGCCACACCCCGGCGTCGTTCTCGACGGTGGCGGCTCGGGTTCGCGAGGGTTCCCTTCGTCGCCGCTCTCGGGTCCCTCTCTCGCTTGATTACAATAAAAGAGGGAGGGCCGGCCCATGGCGGCCCGCCCGCTGCGGGTGGGTGGGTCCCGGTGGTCCGTCCCCCGGACCTCCGGTCCGTGTCGGGGTGGTGGTCGGTGGGATGAGGGTGGCGGCTCGATCCCTGGGCCCGTGACTCGCCCTCGGGTCTCGGGTGGCGATCCCGCGCCGACCCGGATCGCTGAGGTGTGGGTCCAGCGTCGCCCGGTTCGGTTCCCTCGCGAGGACTCCCCGGTGGCGCTTCCGTCTTCCCCGACGGCGCGGTCGGGTTGAACCTCGCCGCTGACCTGCCCCGTCTCCCCCACCCGGGGATGGACCCGCCGGCTTCGCCGGGTTCCGGCGTCCCGGGGGCCGTGGTGACCCTCGGATCGCGTAAACCGCGTGCCGCTCCTCCGTGCTCGGGTGCGGCCCACCGCTCGATCACGCGATCTTGAGCGCCGGGCCCGCGGGCGCGCCGGTCATCGTTCCCGGTCCGGTCTGATGGGCGCGTGACCGCGGGACCGCGGCTCTCGGCCTGACCCGATCGCCGGATCGTTCCCGGTTGGGGGTGGTGGTCCGCCGGGCGCCCTGGGCGGTGGGAGGATCGTGATCCTGGGCGCGGGCCGTGCGTCGCCGTCGGACCGTCATGCCCGGACTTCCCGGCCTCAGCCGGTCTCCCGGGGTGACCGGGGGATGGTCGGGTTGGGGGAGACCGGTGCGCCGATCTTCGGGCGGGGAGCCCGGGTGCCGGCGCCTGGTCCTCACCGTGGGTAGATCGTACGTTGGTCTCGCATGATGCTTTCCGAGTGACCTTGGTAAAGACCGCTTAGTCGTACGTATGGTATAAGGTACTTTTTCCGCGGTTAACTAACGTTATCCTAAAACACTCTAGTCTGCTCCATTTAGTATATGAATCTAATCTGAAATTTCGCCAACATGAGATCATAAACGGTCATTACGTCACTAATTAGGTCGATATTTACACCAGGTACTTACGCTTTTGACAACGAAAAAAGCTGCAGTTTTATTTTGATACAACGCCGTGTCCGTGGTGCTGTGAGCCGAGTTCACGGCGAAATGAGGGGCGAAGGGAGCTTAATCTGACACCCCAGCTGGTCCATGGGGGGTCCTCATGGAGGGAACTAACCATTTGGTGTTGTTCGCGAGGCGCGGGAGAATCCGGCGTAGGGGAGAGTTCCTAGTTGTGGGGGAGGACAAGTATCCGATCACTCGTGTGTCGGGGATTGTGCTCTCGGGAGGTGCCCAGATCACAACGCAGGCGGTGAAGTTGGCGCTGGACTATGGGATCCCAATTACGTTCGCATCTGGGAGTAGGATCTTAGGGGTGGTGGTGCCTTTTCATGACCGGTTCGTGGAGCTTAGGCGGCGACAATGGGAGGTGGTGCTAACTCAGCGATCGCTAAGGGTTGGGCTGGCCAGGAGTATTGTAATCTCGTCTATCCGGGCTCGGAAGGCCGTGCTCGAGTTCCTCGAATCTGTGGGTGTTGTGACGAGCGTTGGGCGAGCCGTTGAGAGGATGGAGCGGCTGGAGGATCGGGCAGAGGGGGCCGATCGGGTCGGGGCGCTACGCGGGTACGAGGGTCGCGCGGCCCGGATCTACTTCCGCGCGCTGTCCGAGGCGCTGCCGGGCTGGGCGTTCTCCGGGGGGCGGACGCGCCGCCCGCCTCGGGACCCGTTCAACGCGGCGATCAGCTTCGGGTACACGGCGGTGCTGTTCCCGGTAATGCTGGCGAGGATCGTGGCGGCGGGGCTGGACCCGTTCGCCGGCTTCCTGCACGAGATCCGCGGTCGGAAGCCGGCGCTCGCGCTCGACCTGATGGACGAGTGGCGCGCGCTGGCCGTGGACGTGCCCGTGCTGAGGCTGTTCCTGGAGGGTGGTTTGTCGCGTTCCGACTTCCGGCGGGATGGCGAGGCGGTGCTCCTTCGCGACGCTGAGGCGGTCGCGATCCCGGTGCTGTCGGTGCTGAGTAGAGTTAGGGGAGGGTTGTTAGAGGCGATAGACCGCAGGCTGACGGAGTTTCGAAACGCCGTTAGAAAGTTGTCGGAACCGGAACCACTTGAAATTAAATCTGATGATGTTGGGGGTGTTTGGGAGGTTGTACAGGTCTAAAAGTGGGTACGTATCCAACGCAGTATGGGTTAAGCTAGACTTCGAGGGGGAGCTGTGGAAGGTGGAGTTCGAATCCGAGGATGACGACGGGGATAGGGAGGCGTACAGGGAGGCGTACGAGGTCGTCATGGATTGTCTCAAAGAGGGAGCGTTCGCGTTCCAAGTAGGTAAGGAAGCGTACGTGGCGGACGCGGACCTGAAGGACCAGGGGGATGAGCGGGTCGGGTGGGATGACCTCACCCCGACGGCCCGGAGGTACGCGGTGAGCGCGGTGCTCCGGCTGGGGCTCGAGAAGCACGGGTTCGAGCGGGGCTACGGTGGGGGTAACGCGACGCTGGTCTCCGACCGCGACTTCTTCGAGGTGTGCTACGGGGGTCGGTTCGACGGCAGGCGGATCCGCGGGGTCTTCGGCAAGAAGGGGTGGAGGCGGATCCGGAGCGCGGTGCTCCAGAAGCTGCGCGACCGGTACGCCCCGGTGGACGTCCAGCTGGCGCTCCGGACGAGCACGCTGGAGTCGAAGGGTAAGGTGTTGCTCTCCGTGGACCCGCGGGCGCGAGCGGTCACCAGGGTGCCGCTGAAGGACCTGGTCGAAGACCGGGGGCGACGGTGGGCGGAGCGGACGCTGCCCGGAACCCGGGTGATCCCCGTCAAAGGGTCGGAGCGCTACCGGGGCAGGAGCCTCGAGGTCGTGAGCGCGGTGCCCGCCGACGAGTGGAGCGGGTCGGGCGACCTCAAGGACGTGGACGACCTGCGCGGGTACTGGTGGGAAACCCACCGCCTCAGGGTCGATCCGAGCGTGGTCGTGGAGGTGGCCGTGGGGTCCAGGGTGCTCGCGTACCCGGACGACGTGCTGCCGTGGCGGGTGCCCGTGCACGAGGTGAGCAGGTACTTCCGGCTCGGGCCCGCCGACCGGACGGCCATCGGGCGTCACTTCATCGAGCTCGGTCTGGAGTCGGCCCAAAACCGGTTCTCGAACGTGACGGCGACCACGAAGGACCACCCGCGCCCGGGCGTCGACCGCGCGGGGAGGCTCAAACCGCCGGAGATCGTCGCGAGGAACGGCAAGGCGAGGGGTCGGCGGCGCCTGAAGCGGCTCCTCGAAGGCGAGGGTCCATTCGAGGGCGGGGGTGAGCTGGACGGAAGGCGCGTGAGCGTCGTCTGCGACCGACGACTGCTGAAGCGAGGGGTCTCGCGGGGCACGCTCCGACGGCTACTCCGGGGCACGGTGACCCACCTACGCCGACTCCACCACGACGTGGACGAGGGCCGGACGCTGGTCGTCAGCCCGACCGAGCTGCCGGACCGGGTGGAAAGGCTGGCGAGGAACGGCGACCTCGTCCTCGCCGGCGTCCCCCACGGCGAGGAGAGGGGCTACGCCGCGATCAAGCGACGGTGCCCCGAGGCGCAGTGCTTCACGGAGCGCGCGTCCGAACACCCGCCGAGGCTCGTCACCCCGGGGCTGGCCATCGGCCTCCACTGCAAGCACGCCGGGCAGCCCTTCGCCGTGAGGACGGAGGCCAACCTCGAAGGCCGCACGGTCATCCTCGGCGTGGACGTGTCAAGAAAGGTCGAGGGGGACCGCGTCGTCGAAGGGCGCGGCTGCTGCGCGTGCTTCACCGTGGACGAGGACGGGACCATCCGACACGAGCGAACGTTCACGACCACCATCGGCGAGCGCGGAGAGACCTCCGGCAAGGTCGCCGAGGCACTCCTCCAGGACCTGAGCGGCCCGATAAAGGACGCCGACCGGGTCATCTACCTCCGGGACGGCCCGGTGCCCAAGGACGAGCTGAGAACGCTGCTGGACGAGGGACCGGACCCCATCGTCCTCGAGGTAATCAAATCCAACCCCACGGTGCACGCCGTGTGCCTCCGGAACGGCATCACGGCCCCGAACCGAGCCTACGTCCGCATCGACGAGCGGACCGCGTTCCTCTACCCCAGCCAGTCGGTCCCCGGACTGAACAGGACCCGAGACGACGCCAAACCCGGGACACGAAGGCCCATCCTGATCCGACGGCGCGACGGCGGAGCGCTGAACGACGACCTCCTACAGCTCCTCTACGACCTCACCCTCTCGAACTGGGGCACCCCCACAGCCACCAGCCGACTACCAGCGCCCGTACTGTACGCCGACCGGGCCGCCCGACTCGCCCGATACGGGGTAACGGTGAGCCCCCGCGAAGAACTCGCCAAACGCCCATGGCCCGTGTAGGGGGAACGCACCGTGCCCCTCCCCACCCCCAACCCCCGCCTCCGCCTCTACACCTACGACTTCAAGGAGCCCGGAGGCGAGACCGAACGACGCAAGCTCCGAGAGCTGATAGAGGCCCACGGCGGCACCCGCCTCCAGTACTCCACCTACGCCCTCCTCGCCGAGCCGAGAGTGCACGCCCGCCTCCTCCAAAAGATCACCCACCGCATTGAATTCCGCGAGGGCGACAGCCTCCTAACCGCGCCCGTGTGTCAACGCTGCCTCAAAAGGACCCTCCTCATCGACCACCGAGGAGTCCGCAGACTAGAACTCTAACACGCCCTCCCACCCCCGGCCAACCGTTACGAACTTCACAACAATCCCAACGCCCGCGCCGACCGCGGGCCAACGCGTACCCCCGCGCACGCACCGGATTACATACAACCAATTCCCACCAAACTAGCGGGTGAAAAATCACTTCATCACCATGCTAATTACAGGTTAACCCAAGTCCCCCAGACTCCCAATCAAACCGAAGCCGCCACGGTTGTTAAAGCGCAGAGCGTTCCCATCACTCCTGTTGACTACGGATTAATGCAAGTCTGCACCGGGCACTCCGACGACGGTGGGGCTCCCCGAGAACTAGAAGTTCGTGTTTCATCACCCGTATTAACTGCGAGTTAATGCAAGTCGGGGACTAGTCATTGACCTCGGTGCAGCGGTGCCGCCGGCGGACCAGGGAACTGTCCCATTAACTGTCTCATTACCCGTGTTAACTTCGGGTTAATGCAAGCCCACGGGAACGGTGGGTGACGATAATCTTCGGCAACACGGGCGGCGGGTTTCATTACCCGTGTTAACTTCGGGTTAATGCGAGCTGTGGAACAAGATCAAAGAAGGGAGGAAGGAGCTCGGTGCGGCAATCCCGGTACTAGAGTTTCATTACCCGTGTTAACTGCGGGTTAATGCAAGGTCCTGGTGAGAGACATCAAGTTCATCGAGGGGATCAACTGGGTGATGGGGTTTCATTACCCGTGTTAACTGAGGGTTAATGCAAGTTCAAACCCGCTAATGGCGTGGAGAGCCCTCGACTGATTTACCTGGGCAAGAAGGAGTTTCATTACCCGTGTTAACTGCGGGTTAATGCGAGCAATTCTCGCACTCCCGTCGAGACTAGGGATGCCGGTGGTCTTCGGGAAGAGCGGGTTTCATTACCCGTGTTAACTGCGGGTTAATGCGAGATCAGAAACACTACGGTGTGACAGCAGTCGCAGCGTCGGTCGAGCGGACCAGTGTTTCATTACCCGTGTTAACTGCGGGTTAATGCGAGGC
>Ga0256842_1000928_pt1 | contig 25195 bp, 21 predicted proteins | sample 4559240metaG_FD_185973 | JGI IMG/M metagenome (GOLD analysis project Ga0256842, IMG submission 185973) | Hydrothermal vent microbial communities from Guaymas Basin, Mexico - 4559-240 | ecosystem: Environmental > Aquatic > Marine > Hydrothermal vents | place: Mexico: Guaymas Basin | collected... | reverse complement strand
TTTCCTAAAAATAGAATCGTGATTAATGTTATCTCTATCTTTCTTAATAAGTTTATTTTTAGAAAAAAAGAAAAATTCAGAATCTTCAGTAGAAACTTTCACCTCTAAAGGAGAATACTCTTTTCCTGAAATTCTGATAGTTATAGGCTTTTTACTGAAAGTTAATCTCTCAATTTTATTTTTAATCCACGCTTTTTGTTGGTCCTTTTCATTATAAAATTGCAATTCAATTTTTTCTTTTTCGTCTGCATCAGCATAATTATTTTCTTGAGCCAAATACTGAATAGAATAATCTCGTGGATGGTCAATATACATTTGGTCATCGATCTTACTTTGTAAGTAACCATCTGTAAAATCACGATTAAAAACTTTGTAGAATGCCGATTTATCGTTGCTTAATTTTTCTTGATTATTATATTTGTCAAGCTGCTTCCTCCACAAATCGACCACAGTATAAACATAATCATATTTCTTAACTCGACCTTCTATTTTAAAAGAATACACTCCCGCTTCTGCAAGCTCTTTCAACATTGTGAATGCCGAATTATCTTTTAAATTTAATAAATAAGAGAACTTATCTTCTGAAGTTCTATACGCATCTCTGCACGACTGATTGCATCGCCCTCTATTCCCAGAATTACCTGATTGTAACGAACTTATATAACAAAGCCCCGAAAAAGAAATACAATATGAACCATGAACAAAAACTTCCGTTTGAATAGATCTTTTGGCAGCAAATTCTGTTAATTTACGAATCTCCGATAAGTTTAATTCTCGCGATAAATTTACCCTTGAAACAGACAGTTGTTTAAGAAAGTCAATCTGTCCATTATTATGTGTAGTAGCTTGTGTAGAAGCATGAATACTAAAGGATTTAAAATATCTAGACACAATATAAAACAAGCCTAAATCCTGAATAATTAATCCATCTATACGAGTAGTTTGTAATTTATTGAGTAGTAAAAAAAGGGCTGGTAATTCATTTTCTAAAATAATAATATTTAAAGTCAAAAAAACTTCACAGTTCTTTTTATGGGCTAAATTAATAATCCCAAAAATATCTTCGAAGCTTATTTTCTCCGATTTGTTTCTAGCATTAAACCTATCTAGGCCGCAATACACGGCATCAGCACCAGCCAAAATAGCAGCTTTAATAGAATCTAAACTTCCTCCCGGAGCCAGCAACTCCATCCTTTTTATCGACATATCAATCAGAAAATATCCAAATAGCCTTCGTTAAAATCGAATTATAAAATCTTGTTTCTGACTTTCTTTACGGAAAAAAATCAGCCCCATTCTAAATAAATCTATAGAAACCACTACTTCAGACCTAGCAACAATCTCCTTCCACGCCCTAGTCATACCCTCCGACCAGTATATATCATCAAAAACAAACACCGACTCAGGAGTTGCTTTCTCTAGAAGCATTTCAAAATATCTAATTGTTGGTTCATATCTATGATTACCATCAATAAAAGCAAAATCTACGGTCTCAATTAATTCGAGAGCTTTAGGCAACTTCTCATCAAAAGCTCCTGTAACAACTTGTATATTATTTATTTTAAGACGATTAAGATTTCGTTTAGCAATCTTAGAAATCTCAGAACTTCCTTCGAAAGTATACACTTGCGAATTTTTACAAGCCGATGCTAAATAAGCAGAGGTCGTTCCTAAAGAAGTGCCAAGTTCAATGATGCTTTTAGGCTGAAAACGATTAACTAATCTAAATATTAATTGAGCATGTTCGACACCCAAAAGTGCCGTTTTTGCAATTGACGAAACCTTACGTATATTACTTATACTCTGGCTCGAACCTGCTCCAAAATCTTCAATTTCGATAACTGTTTTTTCTTTTAGCAAATCTGCCCGTAATTTTTCTATTTTAGAAAAACAGTAATATCGTCCATCATTATTAAAAACAGTTTCTACGAGATCGTATACAAAAGGGGAGTGCACTCCATGACCCAACTTTGTTTTAGCTCGACCTTGATAATTAAAATATTGTTTTATTTGATGAATTTTTTGATTCATTATAATATGTCTTCGATTTCTTCTGGAGGAATAGCCCAAACTGCTTTAAGACGGTTCTCTACCAATGGTCGTTTCATTAGTTTAGGGTTTTCTAACAAAACCTTAATCCACTCATCCTCATTCAACTGCAAACCCTTAAATTGAGATTTATAAATAGCCTCTTGTGTTCTAATTATTTCAAAAGCCGACCAATTCAACTTCATCAAAATAGTTTTAAACTCCTCTTTTGTAAGCGGTTCTTTAAGATATTCTCTAACTTCAAATTCCACTCCCTTTTCTTGCAGAAATTTCAATCCTGCGCGACTTTTGCCTCATCTGGCATTATGATATATTGTAATCATCTTATTATTCTAAATTATTAATTAGGACTTTTCGCCTCCAAATTTCATTAAATATTCCTTAATAAACCCGTCTATTTCTCCATCAAGGACTGCGTGAACATTAGTCTCTTCGTAGTTCGTTCGATTATCTTTTACCATCGTATATGGCTGCATCACATACGAACGAATCTGCGATCCCCATTCAATTTTCATTTTCCCCTCTTCTACAGCTGCTTGCTCATCTTGGCGTTTTCTGAGTTCCAGTTCATATAGATGCGATTTTAAAATCCGCATACAATTCTCTTTATTCTTAAGTTGCGAACGGGTTTCTGTATTCTGAACAATGATACCAGATGGTTCGTGACGAACACGAGCTCCGGTCTCTACCTTGTTAACATTCTGACCACCAGCACCTCCCGAACGAAATGTTTCCCACTTTATATCTGCAGGATTTACAATTATTTCAATAGTATCGTCAATTAAAGGAGATACAAATACTGATGCAAAAGACGTGTGTCGTTTGCCCTGCGAATCGAAAGGCGAAATACGAACCAAACGATGGACACCACTTTCGCTCTTTAAATATCCATAAGCAAAATCGCCTGTAAATTCAAGTGTTACAGATTTTAAACCTGCCTTATCTCCCTCTAAATAATCGAGTTCTTTTATCTTAAACTTACGTTTTTCTCCCCAACGGAGATACAAACGCATTAGCATCTCTGCCCAATCTTGACTTTCGGTACCACCTGCTCCAGGGTTGATTTTTAGAATTGCGCCTAATTTATCTTCCTCATTCCGTAGCATGTTTTTTAGCTCTAAATCCTCTATTGCAGAAATGACTAACTCATATTGAAGATCAAGTTCAGAATTTTCAAGTTCGCCTTCCTGAGCAAATTCATACAAAACTTGTAAATCTTCAGTAAGCTGTTCTATTCTTTCATAATCAATAATCCAATTCTTTACAGATGCAATTTCACGCATTTTTACTTCTGCATTTTTGGCATCATCCCAAAAATCAGGAGCCTGAGTTTTCATTTCTTTTTCTTCAACTTCTACTCTTTTTGCATCAATGTCAAAGATACCTCCTCAACGCAGCTTGGCGTTCCTCTATGGTTTTTATTTGTTCTTCTTGAATCATTCAATTTTTTTTAAACGTAAGTATTAATTTTTGCTTTCGCAAATTCGATTATCCTCTCCTAAGAATTATCATAGTAGCCCCAAAGCCATATTCTTTAAACGAAGCATCTTGGAAATACAATTGAGGATAATCTCTCTGAAGAGATTTTCGCAGTTCATTTTTTAAAGTCCCCGCTCCTACACCATGAATAAAAACCATCTTTTTGGTCTCATTATTTTTAAGTCCAGAAGCCAGCTCCGAATGAAATTTTTCCATCTGTATATTTAGTATTTCTCCATTACTCAAGCCTCTGTAATCGTCCAAAAGCTCGTGGACATGTAAATCCACCTCTTTAATTCCCGAATTAACTTGGCTGACAGAGAACTTACTTTTAAGTTGATTAGCAATCTTATCCGATTGCTGTTCTGCTTGCTTTATTCTTTTAAAATCGTCGTCAGATATTTTGCTATAAGCTTTATTTAATTCTTCACTATTTAATTTTATAACAATCGAATCTTCCTCGAAAAAATCATTTTCTAAAAAGCTCCCTACTTTATAAAATTTTAATGGTGCCACTTCAATCTCTTTTTGCAAAGGCTCTTGGCTAGGAAATTTACCATATCTATAAAATAAAAACTGAAACTTTATTTTAGGGAAGACTCCTAATTCGGCTCTACTATATGTTTTAATTAAAACTTTAGTATTCGATTCTAAATTAGCGTTCCAAATCATGCTTGAATCTTCAAAATCCAACTCAAAAGCCATAGCTTGAGCCTGAAAATTACTATCATTAATTACATATAAAGCCATCTCGCTCTCAGTAATCTTTTCAGCATTTATGGGCACAAGGGCTGCATATATATTAAGTTCATCGTTACCTTCTATATATTCTATACTATTCGAAGAGTCTATTTCTTTATCAACATCATCTAATTCAAGCTCGTCCCTATCGTTTCTGAAGTCAAAATCTTCTTCCTCATCATCTTCTTTTTCTTCGACAAAAGCACCCGTTTCCAGAGAAGATACTTTTACAAGATCAGCAGCTTGAACCGGAATTTCGAACTCATCATCGTTCATTATTTCGACACTCTTTTCATCTATAATTCTAATTACTGTTCCGCCACCAACATCGTTTAAAAATCTAACTCTATCGCCTTTTTTCAATTTCATATTTCCTAAATTTAAAGTAAAAGATTAAAGAAGAACGTTATTTTCTTGTTTGAACCTTTTATATTTTACAAAGTTAGTTATTTTTGCGCCATGCTTGAGATGCAAAAAATAAAAATATCAAATTTTAATTACGATTTGCCCGATAAGCAAATTGCAAAGTTTCCATTAACGAACAGAGATGATTCTAAACTACTGTATTATAAAGACTCAGCTATTCAGGATTACACTTTCCGTAATTTACCAGAATTATTAGATTCTAATATTCGACTCATTTTCAATAATACAAAAGTAATTCGTGCACGTTTGCATTTCGAAAAGAAAACAGGTGCAAAAATCGAGGTTTTCTGTTTAGAACCTCACTCTCCCGCAGATTATGTACAATCGTTCGAGAGTAGCACCTCTTGTCAATGGTCTTGTATGGTTGGAAATGCCAAAAAATGGAAAGCAGACTCATTATTCAAAGAAATTACGATTAATGATACAAAAATAATAGTTGAAGCAAAAAAGGTTAATACTGATAAAAAAGCTCCAATAATTAAATTCTCATGGAATAACAATTCCTTTTCCTTTTCAGAGATTATAGAATCTATGGGACAGTTACCCATCCCTCCATATTTGAATAGAAAAACAGAAGCTAGCGATTTACTGCGTTATCAAACGGTTTATTCAAAAATAAAAGGTTCAGTAGCAGCCCCAACAGCAGGCTTACATTTTACGGACCAAGTATTTTCTAAACTAGAAAACAAAAACATTGTATTAGAAGAAGTTACCCTGCATGTTGGAGCCGGAACATTTAAACCTGTAAAGTCTGAAGAAATAGGGGATCACAATATGCACACAGAACATTTTATTGTCGACAAATCTACCTTACTAAATTTAACTGATAAGCGAAAAAATATTCCTGTAGGAACGACTTCAGTAAGAACTTTAGAGAGTTTGTATTGGTTAGCAATAAAAATTAAAAAAGGCTTAATTAAATCTAATCTACATGTTAACCAATGGGACCCTTACCAAATAGAAAGTCAATTATCAAAAAATGATGCTTTGAACATATTAATTGAGTATTTAGAAAAAACCAAACTCGATTTTGTGGAAGCATCAACAGAAATAATGATTGTACCAGGCTATAAATTTAGAATTACAGATTCTATTATTACTAATTTTCATCAACCTAAAAGCACACTTTTACTTCTGATTTCTGCCTTTATTGGCAACGATTGGAAACGAATGTATCAGCATGCTTTAGATAACAACTATCGTTTTTTAAGCTATGGCGATAGCTCTCTCTTAGTGAAAAGTTAATAAAGTTTAAAATGGAAAATTTTGAAAATAGGTAATATAAAATTTCAGAAATACCCCGTGTTTTTAGCACCTATGGAAGATGTTACTGACCCAACATTCCGATACATGTGCAAACAGTTTGGTGTAGATATGATGTATACCGAATTTATTTCGGCCGAGGGACTCATTAGAAATGGGGAAAAGGGGCTACGCAAACTAGATTTATGGAAGGCCGAACGTCCTATTGGTATTCAGATTTACGGAGCAAATATAGAGCCTATGGTCGAGGCTGCTAAAATGGTAGAGCAAGCCAAACCTGATATTCTAGATTTAAATTATGGCTGTCCTGTAAAGAAAATCGCAGGTCGTGGAGCAGGATCTGGACTTTTGCGAGAGGTAGATAAAATGATAGAAATGACTTCTAAAATTATCGATGCTGTAAAAATACCTGTAACTGCAAAAACCAGAATTGGCTGGAATAACGAAGAAATTAATATTCAAGATGTTGCGGAACGTTTACAAGAAACAGGTATCCAAGCCTTAACCATTCATGGGCGAACCAAAGTACAAATGTATAAAGGAACAGCCGATTGGGACACAATTAAATCGGTAGTCGATAATCCTAAAATTACAATGCCAATTATCGGAAATGGTGATATTGATTCTGCCATAGTCGCCAAACAACGCTTCGAAGAAACAGGAGTAGACGCCATTATGGTTGGACGTGGAAGTATTGGGAAACCTTGGCTTTTTAAAGAAATTCGTCATTATCTAGACACAGGAGAAATTTTGCCTTCGCCAACGGTGACAGAACGTGTAGAAATGGCTAAAATACATTTAGCAAAGTCTATTGAATGGAAACAAGAATACGGTGGTGTGATGACAATGCGTCGTCATTTCGTTCATTATTTCAAAGGGATTCCCAATTTTAAAGATACTCGTCTTAAACTTTTGACCACTGTTCCGCCAAAAGAAGTCTACGAAATCTTAGATTTTATATCAGATAAATACGGTTATTTTAGACCTGATTAATTCTTTTTAAGACCTAAACAATAATTAGATATTAAATAACGTTTTAAAATAAATTCTTAACTAAAATACTATGAAAATATTATTGAAAAAGTCTTTATTTGGATTATTACTTCTCAGCTTTTTATTTTCTTGTCAAAAAGAAGAAACAACAGAAACTACAAATTCTACCAGCAATCTCTCACAAGAGATTATTTACAAATCGGTAAAAAAACAATACGTTCTGCAACAGAATGTTCAAGATATTTTAAATAGTGATGACGAAATTTCTTTGCACATTGATAGTGTAATAAACGGAACTTCGTATACCAATATCATCTCTACAGGTGAAAAATCTTTTAACTTAAATGAGGATTCTATTCTGGATATTTCGTTTGATATTATTGATCTAAATTTATACAATACAGATTTACCAGAGAATTTTGATTCTTTAGCAGCCAGAGTTCACCCTCTTAATGTTGAATTACTAGACAACTCTACTTGGGGTTATCCCGATGCTTTAGAGGCCGATCAGGTCATAAATAATAATGCTTATTGGGATTCTCATATCAACAATATTCTGGGAACTTTTCAAAATATAGGTAACTTTCAAGGACAAGGATATCGTTTTTTAGGTTTTAGATTTACAAATAATGGGCATTACAAATATGGATGGATAAAATTATATTGCAGTCTTCATAACGACACACTAATTGTTGATAGTTATGCTTATAACAATATAGAAGATAGCTCTATTTTGGCAGGTCAAGAAGAGTAATATGGAATTAAATCTTAGGAACAAAAGTTGGGTTTAAATTTAAAAATAAACTTTTGTTCCTAAGCTCATAAAAAGGATACTATACAAATTGACGACTTGGTTATTTCCGTTGTCCCAACGACTCATGATAAACAAATCTAAAGTCCCTACTTCGTAATATAAACCAATTTTATCGACCCATTTATTTTGGATAGTATAGCACAACTCCGCTTTGTATGTAATCCCAATTCTGTAAACGGTATTCCACCAATAATAGCCTTTAGGATATTGCTTAGAATCTCTATATTTATTATAAGTATCACCAAAAGTATGGCTTACAAAAGCACCAACAGAAAGTGGTTTTAACTTGATTTTTTCAGATAGCCTAATATCCCATTTTGAGGTAGGCGTATACTCAAATTTTAGTGCCGTTACAAAAATATTCTTTCCTCCGGCAAACTCGGGAACAAAGCCAAGACTGTAAGATAATTCTAATCGTTTTTTAGAAAATAGCCAAGTTGGGCCAGCAGATAGCATGCCTATTTCACCTGCATATTGCACTCTTAATATAGACGGTATATACCATTTCTTGCCTGTCGAAACTAACGTGTCTTGGGCAATTAACTGAATATTAAAAAGTAATATTATAAATATAAATAAGATTCTCATATTTTATTCTTATTAATGGGTAATTAATTTACAGAAACATGTTCAAGTTCAAAATTGCCTTTCCAGATTTTGACCACAATGTATTTCTCATTTGTGGTGCTGTATGAGTTAAGATAAGAAACGGTTTCGTTCTCTGGCTGATAAAAATTATAGTCATGATTATGCCCATTTATAGAGATTAAAACTTTTCCTGAAGCATTTAAAATTTCTCGATATTCATCTTCTAAACTATTATCAAAATCAACATGACCAGGAGGCACATGGTTTATAATTAAGGCATTCTGAAATAATGATGTATCTGAAAGTTCACTTTCTAGCCAACTAATATTAGGAAGACTATGATCGAAATGAGTTTCCATTCCATTTGTATTTAAATAAATAAATTTAAAGTTTTGGAAATAAAATGAGAAATTATCATCGCCATACATTTGCTTATATATCTCAAAGCCATTCGCAATCATGTCGTGGTTGCCTATTACAGCCATATATGGAATTTTAATTTTTGATAATAATTTGTGCATGCCTGTATATTCTCTTTGTAAACCAAAATCGACAAGATCGCCCGTGTGAATCACAAAATCTAAATCATTTCTTGAATTAATGTTTTTAATAATTTTTAAGGTAGAAGTGTAGAAGCGTTGAGAATCTCCAATAATTGCAATTCGGATAGTGTCTTTAGCTAATTTCGACAGACGATTGATATTTTTTTGATTGATATCGGAATAACCTTCTTCTGGGCTTATCTGATATTGATTGTATTCAAATTTATCGCAAGAATACAACAGAAGAAAAAGTGCGCTAGTAATAAGTAGTTTCATAATTAATAATTTCTATAATTTTATTCTTTCAGTTATTCCAGAAGCTCGTTGCACTGGTTTTTTACTTGTTTCTTCTAAGATATTGGCTTTTGCAAAAATCCATAAATCTAGTTTTGCACGAGTTAATCCCGTATATAACAACTCTTTAGTCAAAATAGAAAGCCCTTCTTGCCGAGGCAAAACCACTGCCACGTGTTCGAATTCAGAACCTTGACTTTTATGTATCGTCATAGAAAAAACGGTTTGGTATTGATTAATGAAATTTGGATTAATCGCCCTTAAAGATCCATCTTCCGACTCAAAATACACTTGTAATTCATTATTTTCATCTGCACGAACTAAACCAATATCACCATTAAATAATTTTAAATGATAATCGTTTTGGGTAATCATAATCGGCTGATTATGATAAAATCCATATTTGGGAAATAGAAATCCTTTTAACTTCAAATAATCTTCGACTTTTTGATTAAAATACTCAACCGAAAATTCTCCCTTATGAATAGGGCTTAACAGACGAATATTCGAAAAGTTTTTTAAGGCATGAAGCGGATCTTTTTCAGCAATATACTGCTGATATAATTCGTAGAAAGCTTCAAAATCTTTTGCTCTATAATCTTCGAAAATTTTAACCTGATCGTTATTATTATACGCATCGATATTCTTACTTTCTAAACAACTATCGAGCACAGCATAACTAATTTTGCCAATTCCTTTATCACGAGCAAATCGGTAACTATTCTGAAGCTCAACCATATGTGCAGATAATAAATACTCTGTCTGACATAAATTTTCTTCAGATAATTTACTTTTCAAGAACTGATTCAGAATATCTAAAGCATTTTGTGGAAAAAGATTCATCTTAGATTGCGACTGACAAATATCGCCAAAAACCGAACCCGCCTCTACAGAAGCCAATTGATCTTTATCACCAAGTAAAATAATTTGTTTGTCAGTAGGAATAGCAGAAATTAATTTCGACATCAAACTAACACCTATCATAGACGATTCGTCAACAATTACAATATCATAATTTAAAGGATTATCTGCATTATGTTTAAAATAATGCGTACCTCTTTTATAACCTAAAAGCCGATGAATAGTCGAACTTTCCAGACGGTCAAAATGAGTTTTAATTTCTTGACTTAATCCCTTAATTTCTGATTTAGCTTGAAGTATAGATTCCTTTATTCGTGCAGCAGCTTTACCTGTTGGAGCAGCCAAAGCAACTTTTATTTTAGGATTAATTGAAAAAACGAGGGCTAAAAATTTTGCAATAGTCGTTGTTTTACCCGTTCCTGGTCCACCAGTAATAATTGAGAAATTATGAAGATACGATTGTAATGCAGCAATCAATTGCCAATTGACTGAGCCTTCTTGTTCCTCGAAAATAGATTGAATCAAATATTTTTGTTCAAGTAATAGAATTAATTTTACTGATATTTCTTCATTCTCAATTAATTTTCGGATAGCCCTTACAATTTCTGTTTCATAAGCAAAATAGCGGTGCATATACACTTTATTATTATTCAGAATAAAAGCATTCACCTTGTCGGGATTATCGGTAATCCAACGACTTTTACTTAATAAATCTTTACTATCCACCTGCAATTCATGACCAGAATTATACTCATCAATATCCAAGCAAATATGTCCTTCGGAAAGCTTCCTAGAACATTCGTAGGCTATAGGTTTAATAATATCTTGTTTAAAATAATCTGCAAAAACTTGGTGTATATCTATAGTTGAGTTCATCGACTGTAAAAATAAACAATCAAAAATCAATTTTCAATAATTCGCAATCAATTATTCACTAACTTTGCAAAGAATTAGTATAGAAACATATGCAAGAAAAAGAAGCCTTATTTGGCAAGACTTTAGCCGAAATACAAAATATTGTTGAAGAATTAAAACTTCCTAAATTCACTGCCAAGCAAATTACAGACTGGTTGTATAAGAAAGAAATATCTTCGATAGACCAAATGTCGAACCTATCGAAAAAGTCACGAGAAATATTAAACAATAGGTATACTTATGGCTTAACTAAGCCCATTCAAGTTCAAGAATCTGTAGATGGCACTAAAAAATATTTATTTCCAACAACAACAGGCCATTTTATTGAAACAGCTGTAATTCCAGACGTTAAACAAGAACGACATACCGTCTGTGTGTCATCGCAAAAAGGTTGTAAAATGAATTGCTTATTTTGTGCTACAGGAAAACAAGGTTGGCAAGGAGATTTAACAACAACTGAGATTCTAAATCAATTCAAAAACATTCCAGAATTTTCTAAAATGACCAATATTGTATATATGGGAATGGGCGAGCCCCTAGACAATGTAAATGCTGTTCTTAGAAGCTTGGATATATTAACCTCAGACTACGGATTCGGCTGGAGTCCAAAACGAATTACAGTTTCTTCTATAGGTGTTATTCCCGGAATGAAAGAATTTCTAAAAAGGAGTAATGCTCATTTAGCTATTAGTTTACACACACCGTTCGACGAAGAACGTTTAGCAATAATGCCCGTACAAAAAGTCTATCCAATTAAGAGCGTTTTGGAAGAAATCCGCTCATACGATTTTGGTAAACAGAGAAGAATATCGTTTGAATATATAGTTTTCAACAACATGAACGACAGTATGAAACATGCCGACGAGTTAGTCAAAATACTTACGGGGATACACTGCAGAGTCAATTTAATACGCTTCCACGAGATTCCTGATGTAGATTTACAAACAACTAACGAAGAACGTTTAGTTGCCTTCCAAAAAAGATTAATACAAAAAGGATTAACAACAACCATTCGAGCATCGCGTGGTGAAGATATTTTTGCAGCCTGTGGATTATTATCAACCAAAGAGTTAAATAAGAAATAACATTAGCAATGATTTAATATTCTGTTTATAAAAAGATAACCTTTCGGTTCTTTATTTTTCGATTATTTATATCTTTACGTATAGACAAAAATAAACTTAATTAATTATGAGTGAATCGATTCTAAAAGCCTTAGTTCAATTATTTTCATTAATTGCAAATTTTGATACCGATGATGCTAGTTTTTCGGCAAGAGATGTCGTTGTTTTATTTTTAAAAAACCAATTTGGTCAAGCCCTGACCGATGAATATATGGTTTTATTCGATGAATTTTACAAAAAATATCAAGGTAAAAAAGGTCGAAAAAGAGTTTCTTCTAATTCCGTAAAAGTACTAGCCATTTGCTCTCAAATTAATGAAGAATTAAGGCAAGAACAAAAAGTTCTGGTTCTGCTTCAACTTTTAGAGTTTATCCATTTTGGAGGTAGTGTAAACGAAACTGAGCTTGAGTTTGTTGAAACAGTTGCCGATACATTTAATATCGATAAAGAAGAATATAAAGATTGTAAAACTTTAATTCTAACAGATAACATTCAAGAAATTCCACACAAAGAAAGTTTTCTTATTGTCAATAACAAAGAAGAAAGTAAATCGAAAAAAGGCTATCGATATCACGAAAACTTATTAGGAGAATTAGTTATTGTTCACATTAAAAGTACCAATACTTTTGTTTTTGGTTATGTTGGTGAAGATAATCTCTTCCTTAATAGTCAGCCAATCGCCACTCACCGAGCATATATCTTAGTAAAAGGGTCTTCCATCAGAAGTCCCAAAATTGCTCCTATTTACTATAGTGATATTGCTGGAACATTTTTGCAAGATGCCTCTAAAGAGACGATTCACTTTATAGCTCACGAGTTAGAGTTTCATTTCCCGAATAGCTCTAATGGGCTACAAAACTTTAATTTCAGAGCCGATGGTGGTGAACTTATTGGTGTAATGGGAGGTTCTGGAGCAGGAAAGTCCACATTACTTAACATTTTTAACGGAATGTTAACTCCAAACAAGGGAAAAGTTCTAGTTAATGGGTACGATGTCTACAATCCAAACGATGATATTGAAGGTGCAATAGGTTTTGTTCCTCAAGATGACTTGTTAATTGAAGAGCTCACTGTTTTTCAGAATTTATATTACAATGCTAAACTATGTTTAGATAATTTTAATGAAGAAGAAATAATAGAAGCGGTCGACAAAGTTCTAGTCGATTTAGATTTAATTGAGATAAAAGATTTAAAAGTAGGTTCGCCCCTTAATAAATTCATTTCTGGAGGACAGCGAAAACGATTAAATATTGCCCTCGAATTAATTAGAGAACCCTCTGTTTTATTTGTCGACGAACCCACTTCTGGTTTATCGTCGAACGACTCGGAAATGGTAATGGACTTGCTTAAAGAACAAACCTTAAAAGGGAAATTAGCCATTATTAATATTCATCAGCCCAGCTCGGATATATATAAACTTTTTGATAAGTTAATTGTAATGGATAAAGGTGGACACCCCATATATTATGGAAATCCAATCGATGCCATTACTCATTTCAAAAAAGCATCTAATTACGTAAATGCTCACGAAAGTGAATGTTCGTCTTGTGGAAATGTTAATCCAGAACAAGTACTTCAAATTGTTGAATCCAGAGTGGTTGACGAATATGGCAAATTGACCACTAATCGGAAAAAAGAGGCTTCGGAATGGTACAAATTATACAAAACAGAAATCGAAAAACCTATTGAAGTAACCGAGAAAACGACCCTTCCTGAAAACTCATTTAAAATTCCTAATGCACTCAAACAGTTTAAAATATTCTCTTTAAGAGACATTAAATCTAAATTTACTAATAAGCAGTATTTAATGCTGACATTTTTGGAAGCTCCAGTATTAGCAATTATTCTAGGCTATTTTACCAAATATACTGCTGGAGACGAATATGTTTTTTCACAAAATGAGAATTTACCAGCCTATATGTTTATGGCTGTTGTAGTATCTTTATTTTTAGGCTTAACAGTTAGTGCCGAGGAAATTATTAAGGATAGAAAAATCCTACAACGAGAACAATTTCTAAATTTAAGTAAAGGTTCTTATCTAAACTCCAAAGTTCTAATTCAATTCTTTATTTCTGCAGTTCAGACACTTACATTTGTTGTAATTGGGAACTTTATTTTAGGAATTCACGGTCTAACTTTTGATTATTGGATGGTTCTTTTCGCAACTTCTGCTTTTGCAAATATCTTAGGACTAAACATCTCGGCCTCATTAAATTCTGTAGTTACTATTTATATTCTGATTCCTTTTATTTTAGTTCCTCAATTATTATTAAGTGGTGTTATTGTTAACTTTGATAAGTTACACAAAAGTATAGCTTCGCAAGAATACGTACCTGTTGTAGGCGATTTAATGACTTCTCGCTGGGCTTATGAGGCTCTTGCCGTTGACCAATTTATTAACAATAAATACGATCGAAAAACCTATTTCTTAGACCAAAAAATATCTGAGTACCTATACATATACAACAGCTTAGTTCCTGAATTAGAAAATATTACAACTTTTATTGATAATGAATTAACTAACAAAGAGGAGGATACTAAAGTTGATAAAAAACTTAGGATATTAAAAAATGAACTTACCATTTTAGAAAAGAAATCAAAAAAAGAATGTCCAGCCTTAAAAAGTATTTCTAGAAAAGGATGGAGTAAGAAAGTTAGTCAAAATACAAAAGACTATTTAGAAGATATTAAATCATTTTATACTCAACGAAGGTTTAAGCTTTCTGATAAACTCGATCATAAAATTGGGAAAATGCAAAAAGAGCTTGGCGGTTCCGATGCATTAAGAGCTCTTAAAAATGATAATCACAACGATAATCTTTCAGACTTATTAACTAATAAGAAAGAATTTAATAAAACTTTCGAAGGCGAGAATCGTTTAATCCAAAAGTCTGATCCTATTTATAAAATACCTGATAATCATCTAGGTAGAGCACAACTATATGCTCCTTACAAAATTATTGGCTCATATAAAATACCAACATTTATTTTCAATGTTATTTTTATATGGATGACTGTCTTATTTTTATATTTAACTTTAAGATTCGATGCTTTAAAAAAATTATTGACACTATTTGATAAAAAAATTTAAAAGTCTATTATGAAAAGCAAATCCTTAAAAATAGCCACTTATTTATTTTATATTTTATCCATTGTTACTGTTGGATATGGAGTATTATATTTCTCTAGGTCTAATATTATGCCCTATCATTACGCCTTTCTACATACTGATGCACAAGAATTAAACAACTTTAATCCCAATATTGTTAAACTAATGATTGCTTTTATAAAGATAATTGGTAGCTCATTTATTGGTATTGGTTTTGGAATTGCTATTGCAAGCTATAATGGTATTAGAAGAAAAAAGAAATGGGCTTGGTGGAGCATTTTATCTATTTATTCTCTTGCAATAATTGTAACATATTACATCACACTAATGGTTTCAAGCAATATCACAGAAGGTCCTAAACCGCCATCCTATTTAGCTTTGGGAATGATTCTTTTATTAGGATCGGGCTTAATATTAAGCTTTAAACCTATTTTCTTAAATAAAGATTAACTGATCCCTATTTTCTGGAAACACCTGCAAATTACGATAAATACAAGATTCATTAACTAATATAAAAATCAAGATTATTATTTATCCTAAAAGAGATTAAAACCAATGTCTTTTTCTAAATAATAGAACACCAAAAACTGACAAGATCACTGCTACGCCAAGTATTGCAGGCATTGCCCATTGAGCTGTCTCCATAAAATTTGGCACGTTCATGCCAAAGGTACTAACAATTAATGTTGGAATCATAAGAATAATAGAAATCAAGGTTAATTGTTTCATCACAACATTTAAATTATTCGAGATAACAGATGCAAAAGCATCCATCATTCCACTCTGAATATCAGAATATATTTGCGCCATTTCTAAGGCTTGCTTATTTTCGATAAATGCATCTTCTAGCAAATCTTCATTAATTTCAGTGGTAATCTTTTTAGAGTTCCGTAATCTTGCCAAAGTTATTTCGTTTCCCTTAATAGAGGTAATAAAGTAAACCAAACATTTTTCCATCTTCAAAAGTTGATTGAGTTCCCTATTCTTAATAGACTTTTCTAAGTCCTGCTCTATCGATGCAGTCATCCGATTAATTTGCTTCAAATATTTAAGATATATATTTCCGGACACTAGAAATAATCTTAACGTGAAATTAAAAACATCGGTAATTTCTCTATAATGCTGCCTAAAGTGTGAAATCTTTTCGGTTGGGAGAACTTCGTTATCCTGAAGGCATAGTGTTAGCGTGAAATCTTCCGTAATATAAATACCCAATGGAACAGTTAAAAAAGGAACTCCGTCTTTTTGATTCTTAATGGGAATACGAATAATTATTAACGACCAATCGTCATCAAATTCAACACGAGAGCGTTCATCTTGATCGAGAATATCAGTAACAATATCGTCTGGCAACTTAAAATCTGATGTAAGTCTTTCAATCTCTTCGTGTGTAGGAGCTGTAACGTTTATCCAACAGCCTTTTTCTAAACGATGGATTTCGTTATATCCACCAAATGTTTCAAATATTTTAATCATAGGAATCTCCTTACGTTGTTCTGTAAGGAACAGATCTTACAGAAGGTTAAATACTATCACTATATGTTTCGGGCCTTCGTCCATTTGATATATTTCTATTAAATTTAGATTTACAAAGTTAATCCATATTTTTCTCTTACTTAGTTCTTATGATACAAATATTTTCTAAAAATATATTGATATAATAAGAATAAAATAATTGCTATTATTGTTCCCAATATTGCACCACCCAGAATATCGGCGGGATAATGAACTCCTAAATAAATTCGACTATACGAAACTATTGTTGCCCAAGTAAATAATACAAAACTAACTTTTCTGTTCTGAATAATAAGTGCTGATAGAACACCAAAAGCAAAGACATTGGCTGCGTGAGACGAAACAAATCCATATTGTCCACCACAATGATTATGAAGAATATGCACCATATTTTGTATTTCAAGATTATGACAAGGTCGATATCTTAAAAATATATTCTTAAAAAGATGTACTGATATTTGATCGGACAAAACAATAGCTGCAACAACAAATACAATTGTTAAAATAGATTTTGTTTTTTGCTTATAAATAAAATAACCAAGAGTTCCCAAATACAGAGGTATCCATGTAAATTTATATGAAACCCAATACATAATAGCATCCCAAAAAGAAGAATGTATTCCATTTAAAAATAAAAATAGTTCCTGATCAATATGTTTTAGAAATTCCAAATTTAAAAGTCTCTAATCCATGTTTGGTAGTCTAATTTCTTCTTGAGCATCGTCTTCGACTCTATCCAAATTTTTCCAAATTAAATCTTTTAGTTCTTGTAGACCTTGCTGAGCCACAGAAGAAATAAACAAATAAGGAATTTTAGGCAACGTTTCCGCTATCTCAGTCTGTAATTCATCGTCAAGCATATCCGATTTGGAAATCATCAAAATTCGTTTCTTATCGAGTAACTCAGGATTAAATTTTTCTAATTCCGAAAGTAATATTTCATATTCTTTATTAATATCGTCGCTATCGGCAGGAACTAAAAACAGTAACATTGCATTGCGCTCAATATGTCGTAAAAAACGATGTCCAATCCCTTTCCCTTCAGATGCTCCTTCAATAATTCCCGGAATATCTGCCATAACAAAAGATTTGAACCCACGATATTGCACAATTCCTAAATTAGGGACTAAGGTTGTAAAAGGATAATTAGCAATCTTTGGTTTTGCTGAGGAAAGTACAGATAGCAAAGTTGATTTCCCTGCATTCGGGAAGCCAACTAGACCAACATCTGCCAAGACTTTTAATTCTAAAATAGTCCATCCCTCAGTCCCCTCTTCGCCAGGCTGAGCATAGCGAGGTGTCTGATTTGTGGAACTCTTAAAATGAGAATTTCCTTGTCCTCCACGACCTCCTTTCCTTAATACAATTTCTTGACCATCCTCTACCACTTCAAAGAGTGTCTCACCTGTTTCTGCATCTTTTGCCACTGTCCCAATAGGAACTTCGAGGATAATATCTTCACCATCGTTTCCAAAACTATGATTCTTGCTACCATGTCCACCATGTTCGGCTCGAGCATGTTTATTATAACGTAGATGGATTAGAGTCCACAGTTGAGCATTTCCTCTAAGAATAATATGGCCTCCTCGACCTCCGTCGCCACCATCAGGGCCACCCTTTTCGATATATTTTGCTCGATAAAGATGCGTAGAACCGCCTCCACCATCACCCGATTGAGTATAAATTCTAACGTAGTCTACAAAGTTTGATCCTGACATTATTCTTATTTTATTTTTTTATATTAATTCTTTGCTGATAAATCGATTTTTTATTCGATAATTTTATAAATATTTCTAAGATTTCTTCCGTAACCATCATAGTCTAAGCCGTAACCTAAAATAAAATCGTTGGGAATGTCGAAACATTTATAGTCGATAGGAAAATCCTTGGTATAAGCCTCTGGCTTAAACAATAAAGTTACCAATTTTATTTCCTTAGGTTCATAGCCTTTCAATTGCTTAATAATACTATCCAACGTGTTTCCGGTATCTACAATATCTTCAATAATAACGACCGTTTTATTTTTTATATCTTCATTAATTCCGATAAGACGTTTAATCTTACCAGTAGACGTAGTTCCTTGGTAAGACGCTAATTTTAAAAAGGTTATCTGACTATCTAATGTAATATCTTTGTATAAATCTGAGGCAAACATAAAAGAGCCATTCAAAATACCCATAAAAATAGGATCTTTGCCCTCTAAATCTTTATTTATTTCTTCTGCAACTCTTTTAATCTGAGATAATATTTTCTCTTCGGGTAAATAAATCGAAAATTCCTTATCTAATACTTTTACGTTCTCCATGTTATAAATCTTTGAATATTATTCTTCTTTTTTATTTTGAGTTCTTTCTAAATACGATTGCAAAATAATCATGGCACTTATCGTATCTATAAGTTCTTTTTTTTGTCTTGTTTTTTTACTAGCCCCCGATTCTATCAAAGACTGCGAAGCTATTACAGATGTATAACTTTCATCCTCCCATTCGACCAAAATTTGAGGATATTTCTTAGTCAAACCCTTAAAAAAAGGATGAATGTACTGCATCGATTCTGAATCATTTCCATCTTTATGAGTAGCATATCCAACCACAATGGCTTCTATTTTGTATTCTTTCACATGCTTATCAATGAATTTCCAGACTTCGTGTACAGGAATAGTACCCAAAGGATTAGTTGTAATTTTTAGCTCATCGGTTATTGCAAAACCAACTTTTTTCTTACCATAATCTATACCTATAATTCTTCCCATACTACAAAAGTAATTAATCTACAACTATTTAGAAATATTATTGATTGCTTTTTCAATTCTTTCGCAAGATTCCTCTTTACCTAGAATTTCCATTATCATTTTTAAATCAGGACCAATAGCATCACCTGTAATAGCCAAACGAACAGCATTCATCACCTTGCCCATTCCTATTTCTTTAGTATTGATAAAAGTTTCTACTACGGTATGAATATTTTGAGTATCAAACTTTTCTAACTGCTTAAATTCAGCATTTAATTCTACTAACAGTTCAGGGACATCGGCTTTCCAACGCTTTTTAACCACTTTAGCATTGTATTCGGTTGGAGCCTCAAAAAAGAAAAATGTTTGTTGCCACAAATCAGAAATAAAAGTAGCTCGTTCCTTTACAATATCGATAATCCGAACCAGAGAATCGTCATTTACTTTAATATCCTTTTCTACCAGAATAGGTCTAAAAAGCTCCAACAATTCGTGATTGCTTTTCTGACGAAGATATTGTTGATTGAACCATTTTGTTTTTTCAGGATCAAACTTTGAACCTGATTTACCAACCCTTTCTAAGGTAAATATTTCTGATAATTCGTCTAAAGTGAAAATTTCTTGATCGGTTCCAGGGTTCCATCCTAACAAAGCTAGCATATTAACCATTGCCTCTGGGAAGTAACCATCTTCTTTATATCCTCTCGAAATATCTCCATTTGGAGCTTTCCATTCTAAAGGGAATACTGGAAATCCTAATTTATCACCATCACGTTTACTCAACTTCCCATTTCCTGTTGGTTTCAAGATTAGTGGCAAATGAGCAAATTCTGGCATCTCGTTAGCCCAACCCAAAGCACGATATAGCATAACATGCAAAGGTAAAGAAGGTAACCATTCTTCGCCGCGAATAACATGCGAGATTTTCATTAAATAATCATCCACAATATTTGCTAAATGATAAGTCGGCAAACCGTCAGATTTATATAAAACCTTGTCGTCCAATTCTTTTGAATTGACCGTAACCTCTCCACGAACAATATCCTGCATCACGATTCGCTCATCTTTAGGAAACTTAAAACGAATAACATAAGCCTCGTTGTTTTCTAATTTAGCCAAAACTTCTTCTTGCGATAGTCTTACCGAATTATTTAACTCATCTCGAACAGAATAATTATAAATAAAATTTTGTTTCTGTGCTTCAGCCTCTGCCCGCAAACGCCCTAATTCTTCAGGAGTATCAAAAGCATAATAAGCCCAACCATTATTAATTAATTGCTCTGCATATTTTTTATAAAATTTTTTTCGCTCAGACTGCTTGTATGGCCCATAATCTCCACCAACCGACTGTCCTTCATTTGGTGAAATTCCACACCATTTCAACGATTCGACAATATAATTCTCGGCACCTTCTACAAAACGATTCTGATCGGTATCTTCCACTCTAAGTAGAAACTTACCACCATGTTTTTTTGCAAAAAGATAATTAAAAAGAGCCGTACGAACTCCGCCAATATGTAATGGTCCAGTAGGACTAGGCGCAAATCTGACTCGAACTTCTTTGTTCATTATATTCGTTTTTTATGCTGTTTTAAAATATTATCTTCCATTATTCTTTTGGAAATTGTCTGCAAAGATAAAACATTAGTAATTGATAATAGATAATTGAGATTGCTTAATGATAAGTAAAGTAAAAAACAGTGACAAATATTTCTTTTTCACTTTAGAAGTAATTTTCTATTTTTGGTACAATATTCGTTTTAAGAAAAGTTCCATAATAAAGTAAAAAATATGCGTTTAAGTCTTCTTATCATTATTTCTTTTTTATTTCTAACGCTTTCTGCACAAAAGAAATATTCTTCTTCAAAAAAGAAAGCCATCAAACAATTCGAATTGGCCAACAACGATTATAATTCTGGCAATTACAAAGATGCTGTCGATAAACTTGACTTGGCTATAAAAATTGATGATAATTTTATTGAACCTTATTTGTTAAAAGCTCAAATATATTTTGAGATTGGTGATTTAAAGAATGAAATTCTACAATACGAGAAAACATTAAGTATTAACAGAAATTACACGCCAAAAATTCAATACTTGTTAAGTATTGCTTATTTCAATAACGAACAATATAAAGCCTCTTTAGATATTTGTAAAGAAGCTCAACAAATGGAAATTAAATCGGCCAGACTAGAAAGACTGATTGAAAACGGAATTGAAGCGGCACAAGTTGCACTAGATTTATACGAACACCCAGTTCCATACAATCCAAAGAATTTGGGGACCAATGTCAACTCTCCATACGATGATTATTGGCCAATGCTTTCGACAAATGGAACCCGATTATATACAACAAAAAATGTTCCTATCCGACAAGATATACCTATTAGTAGAAAAAATGCTAATGAAGATTTCTTCATCAATTTCTTAACCAAAGACAGTATTTGGGGACCTCCAAGATCGATAACGCCTCTTAATACTAGGACAAATGAAGGTGCGCCATCTATATCTGCCGATGGACAAACATTTGTATTTACAGCCTGTAACCGAAAAGATGGTTTTGGGAAATGCGATATCTATATCGCCAAAAGAAGTAAAAACGGTTGGACAAGACCAAGAAATATCGGAGCTCCTATCAATACTAGAAATTTAGAACGCCAACCCTCACTTTCGCCAGATGGTAAAACCATCTACTTTACAAGTGATAGACCAGGAACAGATGGTTTAGAAGATATCTGGGTTTCTCATCTTCAGAAAAACAAAAAATGGAGCAATCCCATCAATCTAGGCGATTCTGTTAACTCGGATGGTATGGAGTGGGCTCCATTTATTCACCCAGATGGTCGAACGCTTTATTTTGTTTCGAATGGTCATTTAGGAATGGGCGGTTTAGATATTTTTAAAGCTACAAGAACCAACGATACAACTTGGAGCAAGCCAATGAATTTGGGCTACCCAATAAATACGGTTTACGACGAGCAAAGTTTATTTGTCTCGGTTAGTGGCGACCTTGCATTAATTGCTTCGGATCGTGCACATGACAACAATGGACTAGACATTTATAGCTTCGAGTTACCTCAGGCTGCTCGTCCTACTTATGTAAGTTATGTGGAAGGAATTATTACTGACTCAAAATCGAAATTGCCTCTTCAAGCAAAAATAGAATTAATCGATTTGAATACAGGCGAACTGCTTATCCAACCCGAATCGGAATCAGAAACAGGAAAATATTTACTTTGTCTGCCTTCGGATAGAGACTATATGATCAATATTAGTAACGAAGGTTATATGCCTTATTCTGAACACATTTCGTTAGGTCATAAATCTAGACTTGAACCTTTAAAGAAAGATATTCAACTCCAAGCCATTGAGCTTAACGCAAGTGTTGTTCTTAAAAATATTTTCTTCGATTTAGACTCTTACGATTTACAAAATAAATCGAAACTTGAATTAGCTAAATTGATACAATTCTTAAATAAAAATCCAAATGTATCGATAGAAATCTCTGGACATACCGACAATCAAGGTTCAAGAGAGCACAATATTAAGCTATCACATAATAGAGCAAAAACGGTCTACAATTATCTTATAAATAAAGAAATTTCTGATAAAAGATTAAGTTACAAAGGTTATGGATTCGACCAACCAATTGATACAAATGATACCAAAGAAGGACGTGCCAATAATAGACGTACAGAGTTTAAAGTGATTGGAATGTAAATTGATTTACATAAAAACAGGGCATTGCTTATTGTAAACCCTTTCGTATCGTTTAGGATTGAATAATAAATAAATAACTGATACCTCGAATGCTCCAACCCCACTACTTGCAATTTTTAGCGATGAATAATTATAATCGTAGGAAAATCCAATATCAAAAGATTGATAATCAAAACCAAATCTAAAAATTAGGGCGTCTCCCATTCTATTTATTAGCCCAAAATTAAAAGTTCTAAAAGAAATATTATTCAGCTCCTTTTCGAGCATGGCTCCAAAAAATAATTCATCGAAAGTTCCTTGATGATAATAAAAAAATGAAGGCGTAATTGTCCAATATTTTGACAAATAAATATCTGATGCCAAATAAGTATTAAACTTCCCATCTAATTGGTTAATCTGCTCTCCATAAAAACTTTGTGAGGGTCTATTTAAATGATTAAACACCAATCCTAAACGAATTGGCCATTTTTTATTTAACAAATAGCGAGCTCTAAAACCCAAAGAAAAATCGACAAAACTAAACTGTTCGTTAGAAAATACTTCGTTGGTTTGTGCATTGGGGTCAAACTGATTTCCATTGTATTGATTATCGAAATACAATTGATTAAAATCTATACTTTGCTGATTATAAGCAACATTCACACCCACAGATAGATCGAGAGTACTATCTAATAAATTCGAGTAATGATAAGCTAACGAAAATTTCACTTGTACGGTTCCAAAATTTCCATCACCAGCGACATCGGAATTAAACAACAATCCCAAACCTATATTGCCCGGCAACTTAAAAGGTGACTTTTGTATGTTTTCGTAAGAAGCCGAAAATGTTTTATAAGGAACGGTAACCGATGCCCATTGATTTCTATAGTTAGCAATAATTCTATGATCGGCCTTAAAGTTCCCAGTTTCGGCAGGATTTAGATTTAAAGATGAGCGTCCCATCTGCGAAAAATGAATATCTTGCGCTTGCGATAATAATACAAAACAGAAAGTAAAAATCGTAAGCAAAAACTTACCATTATTAATATCTAAACCATATATTATTTTTCGTATCATTGGTTAACTTACTCCCTATTTCACTACGGTAATATTTCCTTTTTTCTCGAACACTTCTTTATTGACACAGGTCGCTTTCAAATAATAAACAAAAACCGCAGGATCAACTTTCTTATCTTGATAAACGCCATTCCATCCAATATTTGTACTGGTGGTATTAAAAACTAGTTCTCCCCATCGATTATAAACAGAAAATTGCAAGTCTTCTATCATTTCTCCACGAACGTACAAAATATCATTCTCTCCATCATCGTTTGGCGAGAAAGCATTTGGAATATATATGTAAGGCTCATCACAAATTACATCTTTAACCCTAACTATTGTTGTATCACTATTTTTACAGCCAAAAGTATCTGTTACATCTACTTGATAAATAATAGTAGAAAATGGGGTACTAACAGGGTTTGCTATTTGTGTATTCGATAATGCTTGGTCTGGCAACCATTGATAAGAATAAGCATCGTTTTGTGTAGCTTGTAATTGAGAAGAAGCACCTTTATAAACCTCATAAGGGCTAGAGGTTGCCTCGACAGGAACACCATCTGGATTAATATTGATGGTTAAGTCAATCGAAATAGAACATTGATTTGAGTCTGTTAATAATACCTGATGTTTTCCTTTACAAAGTGAGTCTGTTGAATTTATTGTAGAACCATTATCCCACAAATAAACATAAGGTTCTTTCCCTCCAGAAACACTAATACTTGCGGTTCCATTACAAGCTATTTCACAATTTACAGGAGTTGTATTGGTATCTACAATCAAGGGTTCTGGACTTTGAATAGAGAATGCTATTTCTGAAGAGCAATGATGGTTATCAAAAATAATAACTGAATAGTTTCCATCGATCATCCCAAAAGCAGTTTCTGTAGTTTGCCCATCACTCCATAAATAAGTATACGGTGTAATACCTCCAGAGCCAATTGCTGTAACATATGTTGAATCGTCATGGCAAGCCTGATCTCCAATATGAAC
>Ga0256842_1000927_pt1 | contig 25197 bp, 23 predicted proteins | sample 4559240metaG_FD_185973 | JGI IMG/M metagenome (GOLD analysis project Ga0256842, IMG submission 185973) | Hydrothermal vent microbial communities from Guaymas Basin, Mexico - 4559-240 | ecosystem: Environmental > Aquatic > Marine > Hydrothermal vents | place: Mexico: Guaymas Basin | collected... | reverse complement strand
CATCCTAATATTAAAACACGAGAATATATTTGAAAAAACTACTAACTGCTATAATTTTAGCCCAAACACTACTAAATGCTTCATTTAGTGGTGTAGTTGTTGATAAAAAAACTCTTTTACCAATAAAACAAGCTATCATAAGCGACGCTCATCACAGTATAAAATCAGATGAAAATGGAACTTTCAACATTACAAGTGATGAAAAAATATATCATATAAAAGCTTATGGTTACAAACCTCTAACATTTTCTGCTGATAACAATGAAACCATCTTGGCAATAGATCCTATAAATGTAAAAGCATTATATCTTACTTTTTGGGGTGCTAGTAATAACTCTAAAACATTAAAAAGAATTTTAAAAATCATAGATGAAACAGAAATCAATGCTATCGTAATGGATGTTAAAAATGAATATGGTTCAACATCCTTTCTTACATCTTTTAAACAAGCCAACAGTTATGGCGCACAAAAACACAGAACAAACAGAAATATCGATAAATTTATACAAATAATGAAAAAAAAAGGTATCTACACAATAGCTCGTATAGTAACATTCAAAGATGAACTTCAAGCCTCACATAACGAACACTATGCTATAAAAAAAGTAGATGGAAAAATCTGGAGAAATCATGATAAAATGGCTTGGGTTGACCCTTTTGACAAAAGAGCATATCTATACACACTTGAGATAGCAAAAGAAGCTGCAAAAGTTGGATTTGATGAGATTAATTTTGACTACATAAGATTTCCTGCAAAAGATGGCTTAAAACTTTGCCGAGAAAATACCCAAAAAAATCGGATAAAAGCTATAGGTAATTTTTTGGATTTAGCACAAAAAAAACTTAGAAGATATGGTGTTTTTATCTCTGTTGACACATATGGAAATATCTGTTGGGCAAAAGATGATACAGGGATAGGTCAAACCATAAAATCATTAGCAAAACATGCTGATTACCTATGTCCCATGTTGTATCCATCTGGATTTGCCACTGGTTCATTCTCATTTAAATATCCAGCACAACATCCATATGAAGTTATATACAGAAGTATAAAACATATAGATAATATAATTGACACAAAAAGGGTTAGACCTTGGCTTCAATATTTTAAAGACTACACGCCATCAAGAAGATACTATAGAAAACGGGAGATAAAAGAACAGATAAGAGCAGCAAAAGATGCAAATACAAGTGGTTGGATGATGTGGTCACCATCTAGCAAATATAATTTAGAGTATTTTAACTAAAAACAACTCTGTTTAAAATATCTTTAGCTTCTTTTGAGTTTGGATGATAACTATCAACTAAAGTATGAAATTTTTTTGAATGATTTAAGTGTTTTAAGTGTGCTAACTCATGAATAACTACATAATCTATACATATTTCAGGAGTTTTTACAAGTTTTTTGTTAAGTGTTATCACCCCTTTTGAATTACAACTTCCCCATCTGCTTTTCATCTTTCTAAATTTTAATTCACTGTAAGATAACCCCATAAGATTTGAGAAATAATCCATTTTTCTAGTTAGATACTCCATACCTTTTTTATCATTTATCCCATCAATAGTTAAATATATAGGTGGATTATAAACATTTTTAAGAAGTTGTCCCCTTATCCAAGCCTCTTTTTCTAAAAGTAGAGAATGGATATATGATTTTGAAACTTTTGGTGTTTTTAAAGTTATATTTGAATCTCTATCTATCCTTATATAACTATGCTTAATAGAATTTTTAATCTGATGTTGTATTTTTAAATCTTTAAAAATAATCTCAAACATATCTTATAGGGTCTTTTGTATTTGCTAACTTAAAACCATTTAATCTAAGCCTACAACTATCACAAATCCCACATGCCTTATCTTCATTTTGATAACAACTCCAAGTAAACTGAAGTGGAACATCTAATTCTAAAGACTTTTGAACTATTTGAGATTTACTAAGTTCTACAAGTGGCATGTGGATAGTGATATGTGTTTCATCTTTTGTACCAAGATTTATAGATTGTTGCATACTTTTTATGTAATTTTTTCTACAATCAGGATAGCCACTGCTATCCTCTTCAACAACGCCTATACTTATAATCTCTGCACCTTCTTTCTCAGCGATAGCAGCTGCCATAGATAAAAATATACCATTTCTAAAAGGTACATATGTTATAGGTACACCATCTTCTAATCCATTAGTTGGAACATCTATATTTTTATCTGTCAAAGCTGAAGCACCAAGTTTTTTAAAAAAATCTAAATCTAAAATATATTTTTCAATAACACCTAAATCATCACAAATTTTTTCAAAACACTCTAACTCTTTGTTTTGTGTTCTTTGGTCATAATTAAAATGAACCCCAATAACTTCATAACCATCTTTTTTCATCATATATGCACTCAAAGTGGAGTCCATACCACCACTCATAATACATACTGCTTTTTTATTCTTCGTATTCATATGGTAATTTTAGCATAAATTTACTCCCAAATGACACATTCTAATTAGAGTTGTACAGGTATAAAGATTTGATGATAATTATCAAGTTTATGATAAAGTTTTTCACTATCAGTAGAAAGTAAAGAAAAAATTCTATTTTTTGTCAATTTAAATGTAAATGGAAGAATTTGAATAAAATTTTCCTTTTGTTGAAGTGTTTTTATGGGGTTATCACTCTCTTTTATAACTTTTATTGATTTTGAGAATATTGTAGAAAGGTTATAATAGTGTTCTATTACCTGCTCTTTTTCCTCTTGATGTTCATTCATATAATTATATAGATTTATATTAAAGCCCATCTGTTCTGAAATGTCAAAAATAGTTGCAGATATTTTTTCAAAATCACGATTATCACTTAGTATAATAGCAGAATCTTTGACACCAGAAAAAGATCTATTTGCAATCTTTAAAACTGGTACATGTACTTCATATAATCTGTTTCTCATTATATCATTTGCAAAAATCTCTTTTGAAACCATAACTAAACCAATATGATAAAATTTCATATCATCTTCAAAAGAGTTATCTAAATCCTGTAAACTGTAATTGATATCAATTACAATACTATCACTTCTAAAACCTTTTATATACCAAATAATATCTAAATCACTTGGATTTATTATCTTAATAATCAAATTGTTTTTAAATTTTGTATGAACAAAAACTGCTCTTCTTACTAACTCTTTTATGCTAGAGTGTTTTACTATATTCATATCTATATAAAGATAAAGATTTGAGCCAAAAGGTTCAGGAAATTGACCGAGTTCCCTTTTAATCGCACGATAAACTGACTTCAAAACAGCAGGGTCTCCAACCAATACAAGTAAATCATTTGGCTGAATCATCCTTCTTCTTGATGGCATAAGAAGTTTTCTATTTCTGTATATTGCTACTATTCGCCAGTTTTTTTGCTCTATCACACCAACATGACGATATACAAAAGAACTTCCAAAGGGAACTAAAACTTCCATTATTTCACCCTCACCTATCCCAACATTTTGGGCTATAACAGGTACATTTGGTAAATAATCGAGTAATCTTGATGCTAAAATCTCATTTGCATTTACCAAAACAACATTTGCATCTTCATTTGTCATATTCCATTGATTTAGCACTATTATACGAAGTTGTTTTTTTATTTGTCTAATATTTTTAATAGTAACTTCTACATCAAGTAAATTGTCCATTGCAATAAAAACCTGAACAAACTCCATTTTAAGAAGATTTGACAATTTATAAAAAGATGTTGGATCAAACTCATAAAATTTAAATCTAGCTGGATTTATATCTTCATACTCTTTTGCTTTTATTTGAACAACATAGTATATATTTTCACTTGTATAAGTCTCTGTAATTCTTTGGATAAAATGTTCACCAGCATCTCCATCACTTATTATTAAAATCTTTTTCATTTTATTTTTTTAATCCACATGTCAGATTTTGCTTTTGTCCATTTTCTATTAACAAAATAACCAGTTATTTTTATCCAGTTTTGACTCATTTTATTTGAAGTAAATGATCTTCCACGCTCCCAAACATCTATCTGTTTTCCATCAATACTATCATATATTTTAGTATCTTGTTTCAGGTGAAAGGACTTAGCTTTTACTACTCTAAGCACTTCTGATTTTGGTTTTTTGTCTATATATTGACTTTTCAAAGATAATTTAGGAAATTTATTTGTGTTTTCACATTCTTTTTTAATTATTATTTGCTTTTTAACTTTGTGTTTTAACTGATTTTCCAAACTTTTTATCTTTTTATCTTTGATTTTTAAAAGTTTTTCATATTTAGCTATATTACTTTTTAAACTTATTTTGCACTCTTTATTTGCAACTCTCAATTTAGTTATATCTTTTACTATAGAGTTTACTCTTTGTACTTCATCACTATGCAGTGAAAATACCAAAAATAAACCAAGCACTAAAAATCTCATTTTATATCCTTTTTAAACTTACACCCATCTCAACATGATTAGTATAAGCAAACTGATCAAAAAGTGCCATGTCTTCAACTCTATGAGTTTTACACAACAACTCTAAATCTCTTTTTAGTGTCTCTGGATTACATGAAATATAAACAATATTATCATATCTTGAACTAAACTTACACGAATTTTCATCCATACCACTTCGAGGTGGATCTACAAATATGGAGTTAATATTGTAAGACTTTATATCTATATGTTTCATTCTTTTAAACTCTCTAACACCATCAAGCGCTTCTGTAAACTCTTCAACACTCATTCTAACAAACTCTATATTTTCAACCCCATTTAGTTGCATATTTGTTTTTGCCGCATTTATGGATGATTTTGAAATCTCAGTTGCCAATACTTTGTTAAATGCTTTGGCATGTGGGATTGTAAAGTTCCCAGCACCACAATAAAGCTCCAATAAATCTCCATCAGCACCTTCAAAAGCTTTCGTAGCCCAAGCTATCATCTTTTCATTAACTCTGGCATTTGGTTGAGTAAAAGAGTTTTCTATATGTCTAAACTTATATTTTATACCATCTACAACTAATGTTTCTGTTATAAAATCCTGTCCAATCACAACTTTTTGTTTTCTACTTCTACCAATTATGTATATACCAAGCTCATTTGCAATCTCTTTTGCCTTATCTTCCCACATGCCATCTAATTTTCTATGATAAATCAAAGAAACAACTATTTCACCATCACTAGAAGATAAAAAATCAGCACCAAAAACTTTAAAACCAATATCTTTATCTTTTATAGATTTTAGTAACCGTGGCATCAAAGAAGCTATATAAATATTTACCTGAGGGCATTCATCCACTAAAACTACACCACTTTTATCTATACTATTCATAGCATAATAAAGTTCATCTCCTTCATGCCAAAGCTTAAACTCACTTCTTGATCTATAATGTTCTTCAAGTGATTTAAAGACAGATATATCACCATCATAAAACTCTCTAAACCTCTCTTTATTTAATTGTAATTTTTGATTTAATTGTGCCTCATATCCATCTTCATAAACAACACAAGCACCACACTTTCCAAAGTATTTACATCTCATCATACAATTCCTATTTTATCGAGGCTACAAGATTACCAATAAGAAGATTCCAACCATCTATAAGCACAAAAACAAGTATCTTAAATGGCAAAGAGATCATAACAGGTGGGAGCATCATCATACCCATAGACATAAGTATGGAAGCTACAACCATATCTATAACTAAAAATGGTAAAAACAATAAAAAACCTATCTCAAAAGCAGTTTTCATCTCACTTATCACAAATGCAGGTATAACAATAGACAACGGAACATCTGCAACTGATGCAGGATTTTGCATCTTTCTTATGCGTAAAAACAAAGCTAAATCTTTTTCCCGTGTATTTCTAATCATAAAATTTTTAAATGGCAAAGCACTCTTGTTAAAAGCCTCTTCGTAACCGATTTTTTCCTGCATATAAGGTTTTATCCCATCATTGTATGCTTTTGTACCTATGGGTTCCATAACAAAAAAAGTGAGTATCATTGCCAACATAACTAAAAGCTGTGTTGGTGGGACTTGTTGAGTACCAAGAGCTTGTCTTAAAAAACCAAAGACTATGACAAAACGGGTAAAAGTTGTCATAACAAGCACCATGGATGGTGCTAAAAAAAGGAGTGTTAAAACAACTAAAACATTTAATGAACTTACAAGTTGTTGTGGTGTATCAGGAGAAGCAAGTTGAAAATTCATAGTTGGAATACTAACAGCTTCTGCACCCAGTAAACAACTGAGACCAAAAAGTAAACTTAAAATTCTAATCATTATTTAGCAGCTGCCTTATCTAAAATAGAACTTTTCACTTTTGCTTCTTCTGTTGATTTTTTACCATAAAAATGCAACTCTACTCTACGATTTTTTTCCCGTCCAGCTTTTGTTGCATTTGTAGCCAACGGTCTATACTGAGAAAAACCAGCAGCATTAATCCTCTTTGGTGAAACACCATCCAGTATAAGTTCTTGTAAAACAGAGATAGCACGAGCAGTTGAAAGTTCCCAATTGTCCTTAAATGGTGAGTTTTTACCAGGTCCTAAGTTATCTGTATGTCCCTGAACACTAACATCCATATCGTTTGGTAATTCGCCTACAATTAAAGCAATCCTCTTTAAAAACAACAAAGCATCTTCATTTTCAATCGTTGCACTACCAGATTTAAAAAGAAGTGAAGCTGGAAGCTGGATAACAAACCCCTCTTCACCCTCTTCAAGAGAAATGGCAGGACCTTTACCTTTTTCAAGCATCTCATTTGCATCTATAACTGCTTGAGAAACTTTATTTACTGCTTCGCTAGACTCATCTTTATTTTCTAAAGGTGTTGATTCTTGGATTCTTTTTTGTGAAATCTCAGTTTTTGTTCCACCCTCTAAAACACTCATAGCACCAGATAGAGACCCTATGGCTTCAGTTACTTTTTTTGCATCCATACTACTCATGGATAACAGGAGTACAAAAAAGCACAAAAGAAGTGACATCAAGTCTCCAAATGCAGCCAACCAAGCAGGAAGACACTGTTCACACTCTGGACATTTATTCTTAGCCATCAGCTTTTCTCACTAATCAAACTGACTCACGCGATCTTTAGGAGCTAAATAACTTAATAATTTTGCTTCTAAAACCCTTGGAGCATCACCAGATTGGATAGACATAATTCCAGATAAAATCATCTCTTTTACCACAGTTTCCTCATCATTTCTGATACCTAAAATGTTATACACAGGAGTACCAAAAACATTACCAATAATCGCACCATACATCGTAGTAAGTAAAGCAACTGCCATTGATGGACCAATAGCTGATGGATCAGCCATATTCAAAAGCATCGCAACAAGACCGATAAGAGTACCAACCATACCCATCGCACCTGCAAGACCTGCCCACTGATTAAAAATCTCACCATGAATCTTATGGCGAGTACTAGTTTGCTCCATCTCTATTTCTAAGAGTTCGCGAATAGTATCTGGTTCACTTCCATCTATAGCCATTGAGAGACCTTTTTTTAAAAACTCATTCTCTTCATTGTTTACATCTGATTCAAGTGCCAAAATACCATCTTTCCTAGCTTTAGTAGCAAACTCCACAAGTTTTTTAATAAGCTCTGCAACATCCTCTTCGGGAGGCTTTATAGCTATCATAAAAACTTTTGTAAATGCCTTCATCTGTGCTGGTTTAAACGATATCATCAATGCACCGATACTACCACCCACAACGATTAAAACAGATGGAATATCAACATATGCACCGACACCAACACCCATCGTCATAGAACCAAGCAAAAGAGCCATAATTAAGACTATACCAATAACCGTACCTAAATCCATTCAAATACCTTAGAAAAAATAATTATGCTTATAATACCACAAAACGCATTAGCACTAACACTAAAAATGATTTTTTTTACCATTTTAGGTCATTTGGTGTAATAAAAAAGAGTATAATTAGATTTTCAATACTAGGAACTTAAACTAAATCATGCTTGAATTTTTATATAAATCACCAAAGAAGAATGCTTATTTAATTATTTTATCATTAGCAATTTTTAGTGCTATTTACAATGCTTTTTTACCACTTCATGGGGATGAAGCTTACTATTGGGTTTGGTCGCACCACCTTCAAGCAGGATATTTTGATCATCCACCAATGATAGCTTTATTGATACATATAACAAACTATATATCACAAGCAGAATGGGGAATTAGACTTGTAAATGTTTTTTCTATGAGTATATCTGCTGTATATATTTTTAAACTCACAGAAGAGATATTTAACAAAAAAACAGCTCTTGATGCCATCCTAATCTTTTGTAGCGTTATCTTGGTTCATGCAGGTTATATACTCACAACTACAGATGCACCTTTAATTTTATTTTGGACACTAACACTATATTACTCTTACAAAGCATTTTTTTATAACGACACAAAATATTATATATTTGCTGGTGTATTTTTAGGCTTTATGATGCTTAGTAAATATACTGCTATCCTTTTTGTACTTTTTTTAATCTTATTTGTACTTATCAAAAAAAGAGAAATTCTAAAAAACAAAAACTTTTATCTAGCAGTGTTCATCTCTTTTATCATAGTTTTACCTATGGTTTTATGGAACTATAAACATGATTGGATAAGTTTTGCTTTTCAACTTACATATAGAGGTGCTAAAGATACTTCACTGCATCCAAATCTGTTTTTTGAGTTTTTTGGTGGGCAATTTGGCATATTTTCTCCAGTTTTTGCAGCTGTATTTTTTTACTTCATGATAAAAGAAAAGCTATTTTTTAAAGATGAAAAACTATTTTTTATAGCACTTAGTTCAGCAACTATATTGCTTTTTTTCTTTTATAAAAGTTTTTACACAAGGATGGAACTAAATTTTTCAGCACCAACTTATATTGGTGGAGCTATTTTAACAGCTTATATTTTCAACAAATACAATATGCAAAAAACTTTTAAAGTTGGTTTGGGCATAGCCTTGTTTTTTACCATAATCGCACGAATCCTCTTTATAACAAACCTAGAAACAATACAAGATAGAATGTATGGAAAAAGAGAAGCTGTAAAAACTCTTCAAACTTATGCAAAAGCTGGTGATGCTTTTTATGGTGATCACCTCACTTTAGCAGCATATCTAAAATATTATCTCCCAAATCATCCAGATACAGATGTTTTAACACCAACAAGATTTTCACAATATGACATGTGGAGAAAAAAAGACTACTTAAAAGATGGTCTTGTTTTAGCAAAAGACGACGACTTAATAGAACTAAAAAAACTTTATAAAGATGTAAAACTTTTAAAAACCATTAACATAAAGATAGGCTTTGGTGGCAAAAAAACAAACACTATGTATATATACAGAGTTACAAATCCAAAACATTTTAATCCATCTTAATAATATTTTCGATAAAATCACACTTCATGAAAAATATTATAAAACTAATCATAACTATTATTATGTTTTACTTTCTATTTAAGTATGTAGATTTTGACAATCTTGTTCACATACTTTCAAAAAGCCATGGTGGGACTATATTTATCGCTCTATTATTTCAACTAGGTAGTACATATTTAGCAGCTTACAGATGGCGACTTATCATGAATATATTGATTTTCAAAGAGAGTGTTTCTTACTATGTAAAAAGCTATTTTAAGGGAACTTTTTTTAACCAAGTTTTACCAAGTAGCATAGGTGGAGATGCTGTTCGTATCATAGATCTTACACAAAGTGGTTACGATAAAAAAGATGCTTTTTACGGGATATTTGTAGATAGAATTGTAGGGCTTGTTGGTCTTTTAGTTTTAAATCTTCTTGCAACACTCATATTTTATGGAACTTTTGACAACAGTTTTTCAAACCTTATCATACTTATAACAGTTGGTGGAATTAGTGGTTTTTTAAGCCTTTTTTATCTTGATAAAATCTCATTTTTAGCAAATTATAAAGGTTTAAACCTATTTCACAGACTTGCTAAAAGATTAAATAATCTATATGCAGATAAAACTCTACTTTTAAAACATATAGCTGTTTCAGTTGGTGTTCACTTCTTATCTGTTTTAACATTATATGCACTCGCATTAAGTATAGATTTTCACATGAGTTTTCAAACTTTTCTCATAGCTGTTCCACCAGTTTTTTTATTGACAATTATACCTGTTTCACTTGCTGGTTGGGGGATTAGAGAGGGTGCTATGATTGGGATATTTATGCTTGTTGGAGCTGATCAAACTAAAGTTTTAGCTATGAGTATATTATATGGACTACTTCTTATTATAAGCTCACTTCCGGGTGCTTATTTTTGGGTAAAAAGTAAAAAAGTAACTTAAAACCTAAAACGATTATGATATTTATATTTTTAGGCTAAAATTACAAAAACAATTATAAAGAAAGAGTTATATATGAATGTAGATACAATGAGAGCTATTGACCATTATGCAGGGGTGCCACTTACATTTGTTGGTACAATTATAAAAAAAATTACACAATTTTTCTCCCCTCCACAAAAAATAAAACCTAAAAATGTTCTTTTAATTGAACTTTCAGAGATGGGTAGTGCTATCATTGTTGATCCTGCTATGAGAAAACTAAAAGAAAATATAGATGGGGAACTGTTTTTTGTGATTTTTTCAAAAAACAAAGTATCTCTACAACTGCTTGAGACTGTAAAAGAGGAAAATATCTACACCATAGATGAAAGTTCCATAGTAAATCTCGCTTTAAGTGCCATAGGTTTTTTAAAATGGTGTCGTAAAAACAAGATAGATTCTGCCATAGATTTGGAACTTTTTTCCCGTTTTACAGCACTTTTAACTGCAACATGTGGAGCAGTAAATTGTGTTGGTTTTCATGCTTTTCATAATGAAGGGCTTTACAGAGGTGATTTTTTAACACGAAAAGTTGCCTATAATCCTCACCAACACATAGCAAAAAACTTCATTTCACTTGTTGATGCACTTTTAACAGATGAAAAACAACTTCCATATACAAAAAGAATCATAAAAGATGATGAGATACAAATAGCAAAAGCAACCATAAGCGATGAAGAAAAACAAGATGTTTTAGCCATCATCAGTGAAAAACATGAAGGCTTTGATAAAACTAAAAATCCTGTAATATTAGTCAATTCAAATGCTTCAGACCTACTTCCTCAAAGAAGATGGGATAGAGAAAATTATGGCGATGTTATAAAAATGATATTAAAACACACTCCACATGCCATAGTCTTACTAACTGGCGCACCTGCTGAAAAAGAGGGAGCTGGACTTTTAGCTGATTATGTTGGGGATAAAAGATGTATAAACTTTGCTGGTTGTGTCAAGTTTTTACAACTTCCTGCACTTTACAGTCTTAGTGCTTTTATGCTGACAAACGATTCTGGACCTGCTCACTTTGCTTCCATTACAGATATGCATACATTCGTTCTTTTTGGACCTGAGACACCTGCACTTTACTCCTCGCTTGGATCAACTACACCTATCTATGCAGGTATGGCATGTAGCCCATGTGTAAGTGCTTCTAACCATAGAAAAACTCCATGTAGTGATAACCAATGTATAAAAATCATAACTCCTCAGTGGGTATTTAACACTCTTAAACCAAAGCTTGATGAACTTAACAGCTCAAAAGCATAGAAATTTTTTATATTTCATAACGATTGTAGCTGTTATCAGGCTACTTTTAGCCCCAATGGTTGGACTTGGAGTAGATGAAGCTCACTATGTTATATATGGCTTAAAACTATCTCTTAGTTATTTTGACCACCCACCATTGGTTGGTTGGGTTGAATTTATCTTTACTTCTATCTTTGGTACAAATGAAGAGGGTGCTAGGATTCCAGCCATCATTATAGGTTTTTTTGTATCTATCTTTATCTACAAACTTATCTACGATATAAATAAAAATGAAAAAGAAGCTTTTATTGCTGTTTTAGCACTTCATGCCTCATTTTTATTTAATGCACTTTTTATTATGCTTATGCCTGATACTTTACTGTTTTTGTTAGTATTACCAATCATATTTACAGTTATAAAACTAGAAAAAAACCCATCATTTGGCATGTGGATATTACTTGGTATTTTACTTGGACTTGCTGGTCTTAGCAAATATACAGCTGTTTTATTTGTAGTACCAATCATCTTATATTTTATTATAAAAAAGAAGTATGAATTTTTATATACACCTAAAATCATACCTGCTATCTTGGTTGCTCTTGTCATCATATCTCCAGTTATTATATGGAATATTCAACATAATTGGATAAGTTTCACCTACCAAAGTGAGCATGTTGTGGGTGCAAAAAGTATAAACTGGAATGGTTTTTTTAGCTCACTTGCTGCCCAACTTGGAGCATATAATCCTTTTTTAGTGCCACTTGCATATTTTGGTTTGTTTAAATCACTAAAAAGTAAAAATGACACCATATTTTTAACTGCACTATTTGGTTTTGTTCTCATCTCATTTTTTACCTATGCTTCACTCTATAAACCAGCTCTTCCACACTGGTCGGCACTTTTTTATATGCTTTTTATCCCTCTTGGAGTTTACTATACTCTTCCATATAAAAAGTACCTAAAATTCGCCATAGGTTTTGGACTCATTTTAAGCACCATAGCTTATGCAGAATTGGCATTTAAGTTCATACCACAACCAGATTACCAATCACTTCACAGAGATATATATGGTTGGGATAAGATTATGAAAAAAGCTAACCATTTGCTAAAAGATACAAACAAACAAGCATTAGCAGTTACTAACTGGACTTTAGCTTCTAGGGCTATTTACTACAACAGAGATTATAAATCAGAGGTATATCTAATAGACAACAGATATGACCAGTTTGATATATGGGAAAAAGAGAGTGCAATAGGAAAAGATTTAATAATCATAAATACTCACTTTTTTGATAAAGATATAAAAACATATATGAGATGTGATAAAGTAATCCCACATGCCAAGTTTGATATAATGCTAAATAAAAACAAGATAAATACTATACAACTAATAGAGTGTAAAAACTATCAAGGGCTTAGATGATTTTTTCAAAAAAAACATATTTTTTATATATTTTAACCCTTGTTAGTTTGATTTTTATCTCATATTTTACAATAGATAAAGAGATAGCTAGATATTTTTTAGCCCATAAAACAACTTACGAACCTATTGGGGATGCTATAAGTGTTTTAGGTGAATCTCATTGGTATATCGCAAGTGGTATTTTAGGTTGGGCATTTTTTAAATATAAAAAACACAATCTACTTTATGCTAATAGATTTTTATTTTTACTATATTCTAACCTTTTTTCAGGGATTATAAGCCTCTTTTTAAAACATATATTTGGAAGGATAAGACCTTGGGGACTTAGAGATGGTGGTGATGAATTTGGATTTTTACTCTTTAAAAACTTTGATATGGGGTTTGTTGAAAAAATGAAAATCCACATGGCAACCATAGCTGATGCACCAACAACTTACACCTCTTTTCCATCTGGTCACACAACAACTGTTTTTGCTTTTTTTACATATCTTAGTTTGTTATTTCCAAAATATATCTACCTTTGGTTAGTTGGTGCGATTATATTGGTTAGCAGTAGAATTTTAGCAAATGACCATTTTATTAGTGACATACTAGCTGGTGTCATCATAGGCACACTCTCAACTATGTTTATATATTCAAAAATGAAAGATAAAATTTAAAAGAAACTTATACATTAAGGTTTCAAACACCCATTTTTTCCATTAAGTCACCATTGTAGAACTTAAAAGAGTACACAAACAGGTACTTATTTTTATATTCAGCCGTTAGAAGATAAAACAAACATTACTTAATAAAGATACAATAGACAATTAGATAACATAAGAAAAAAAATTTGGTAGTTGATATGATAAATAGAAATATAAAAATTAAAAAAGATATATGGATAAATTCTGGTGATTGCAGTGTCAAAGAGATTATCAATTACATCAAAAGTAAAGGCAAACTAAGAGATACTCAAATAGAAGCTATTGAAATTTATCTTTTTTTAAAAATAAAAGGGGAAAATAAACCTTTATGGCAACTTTTTAGTGAAGGTTTTTTCATTGAAAAAGAAAAACTAAATGAATATGAACATTTTTTGTACAATAATGGTGATACACAAAAACTTTCTCTTTATCTTTTTGCAAAAGAAAATCTACCAAATTTAGTAAAAAGTATAGAAGAGAAAAATCAAGATATAGATTATGAAAAAATAATTAAAAAAATATTTTATGATGTTAGCTATAGTGATTATTTATTGTCACTCCCTATGGGTGCAGGTAAAACTTACTTAATGGCAGGTTTTATATATCTTGATTTGTACTTTGCTTTAAATGAACCAAACAACAAAAACTTTGCTCATAATTTTTTAATACTTATACCATCAGGGCTAAAAAACTCCATAGCACCATCACTTAAAAGTATAGAGAGTTTTGATGGTAGCTGGGTATTACCTGAAATCCAAGCAAAAAAAATTAAAAAACTTCTTAAATTTGATATACTAGATGTTCCAAAAACTGCTAAAAAATCAAATCTGGCAGTCAATCCAAATGCTGCTAAAGTAAATAGCATATTACCAAATCCATTTGGACAAATATTTGTAGTAAATGCTGAAAAAGTTATCTTAAATAGTAAAATAAAAGGTTTGTTTGAAAATGATGAGATAGTTGAAAATGAGTTAAAACAAAAATTAGCTCTTGTTCCTAATATGTCAATCTTCATAGATGAAGTTCATCATGCAGCATCAGATGATATAAAACTTCGTCAAGTTGTTTCGTGGTGGAATGAACAAAATAATATAACTACTGTTTTAGGTTTTAGTGGAACACCATATCTTAAAAGTGCAGAAAAAATATATATAAATGAAAATGATTTTTTTAAATTTACTCACATTACAAATACTGTTTACTACTACCCATTAACAACTGCTATAGAGAAGTTTTTAAAATTACCAACAGTAAAAAGTGCAAATCTATCAAAAACAGAGATTTTAACACAAGCTATAAATGATTTTAATGAACTTTATAAAGAGAAACTTTATAAAAATGGCACATGTGCAAAATGTGCAATATATTGTAGTAGTATTAAAGACCTAGAAGAAGTTATTTATCCTCATTTAATATCAAAATTAAAAATACCAAAAAATGAAATACTAAAATTTCACAAAGGCAATAAAGAGTATAAAATAGATAGCAATGCTGAATTTGAATTTAAAAGTCTTGATTTAGCTAGTAGCAAAAAAAGATATATTTTATTGGTTCAAGTTGGTAAAGAGGGGTGGGATTGTAGAAGTTTAACAAGTGTTATTTTAAGTGGAACAGGTGATAGCCCTAAAAATATGGTTTTACAAACAAGTTGTAGATGTTTAAGAGAGGTAGATAAAGATAATAATACAGCTTTAATATGGTTAAATCAATCAAATGCTAAAATATTAAATGAGCAGTTAAAAAAAGAACAAAATAGCTCCATAGAGGAGTTAAATTCTTTAGGTCGCACAACTTTAGAAAAGCCAATAAAAAGAGTTTCAAGAACAAATTACTTAAAATTACCAAAGATTGATTTTTATCAGCTTCGTATTAAATATACTACGATAAATATTGAAAAAAATCCAAATACAAAAAAGAAACTAAATGAGATAACTAAAAATATCAATAGTTATAAAGATAAAGTAACTACTATTAAAAGTGGTGGTTTTGATGATATACAACAAAAAAGAGACTTTATAACAAAAGATTATCAAAAAGTAAGTTTTAAAGATTTTTTATTTAATATAGAGAAAAATAGCTTTATGAGTATAGATATAAAACCTTTTACCAAAGAGTTAAAAACTATCTATAATAAAATTGATAATTTACAAAAAGTTTACAATGATATAGCACTATGTTTTAGCTCCAAAAGAGAATTACACTCAAAAAGTGAAACGATAAAACAAAGTGCAGAGTTTTTGATAGTAGATAATCTTGTAGATATAGAGGATAACAAAAAACTATATCCATCAAAAGATGGTATAGCTCAGATGCTAGAAGCAGATAAAAACTCTAACTTTATTGATGAGTTTGAAAAAACAAAGCAAGAGAAGATTATAGCTTTAGCACAGGAGCAAAAATTTGATGAGATAGCTAAAGTCGCAGAAAAAAAACTACAAATCTCAACGATAAACAAAGATAAATCTTTTCATTATATCCCTTATGATTTCAGACAAAGTGGTTTTGAAAAAGATATATTGGAACAGATTTTTTCTTTAAGTTCATTTGCTAATAGCAATTTAGAAGTTTATTACAATGGTGAGCGAGGAGTAACTGAATTTGTAATAGAGTGTTATAAAAAACTAAAAAATAGTTATAAATATATAGGACGATATACAACAGATTTTTTAATCATAAAAAGAGATACAAAAAATCAAATACAAAAAATACTTATACTTGAAACAAAAGGGCAAGGTTATGCTAATGATGAGAGTTTTAAAGCAAAAAAAGAGTTTGTAACAAGTGAATTTATAACTCAAAATAATAAGGCTTTTGGATATGATAGATTTGATTTTTTATATCTTGAAGATAGTATAAGTTTAGATGAAAATTTAAGTAAATTAGATGAGAAGATAAAAGGATTTTTCAATGCCAATTAGATATATACCTTACGATAAAGTTCCAGTAAAAGGTCAAGCTATTTTAAATAACATCACAAGAAGTCAAAGACTTCTAAGCTACAAAGATAACGATAAAGTATATGAGAGAATTATAAGAGGGATACCATATTATGAACTTAAAGAACTAGAGCAAGTCGGAGAGAAAAGTGAAAACTTAGTAATTCGTGGGGAGTGTTTAAGTGCTTGTGCATACTTAAAAGAGCAAAATATTAAGATAGATTTAGTTTATATAGACCCACCATTTGCTAGTGGAGCTGACTATGCTAAAAAGGTATATATAAGAAAAAATCCTGCTTTAGCCGAGAAAATAAAAAAAGCTGAGCAAAAAATGGATATGGAAGAGCTTGTAGCCTTTGAAGAGAAGATGTATGGCGATATATGGAGTAAAGAAGATTACTTAAACTGGATGTATGAAAACTTAATGGCTATAAAAGAGGTTATGAGTGATACAGCTAGTATCTATGTTCATCTTGATTGGCATATAGGACATTATGTAAAGATACTTATGGACGAAGTATTTGGGGAAGAGAATTTTAGAAATGAGATAGTATGGCACTATCAATCAGGAGGAAGACAAGAAAATCTTTTTTCCAAAAAACATGATAATATTTATTTTTATTCTAAAAGTGATAAGTGGATTTTTAATTCAGATGATGTAGGTGAGTTAAGAGGAAGTGAAAAAAGAAATAATATGAAAAAAGAATTTGATGAAAATGGAAGAGCTTTTGTTTCTATAAAATCAAATGGTAAAATATATAAATATTATGAGGATGAATTAATTACACCTGCTGATGTATGGAACATTAGTCATATTCAACAAAAAGACCCACAAAGAGTTGATTATGCTACTCAAAAACCAAATTCTTTACTTGAGCGAATTATAAAAGCATCATCAAATAAAGGTATGATAGTAGCAGATTTCTTTGGTGGTAGTGGAGTAACTGCAAAAGTGGCAAATGATTTGGGTAGAAGATTTATCCATTGTGATATAGGCATAAACTCTATCCAAACTGTAAGAGATAGACTAAAAGAGGCAAAAGCTGATTTTAAAATACTTGAAGTTCAAGATGGGCTTAATCTATTTAGAAATCCTATACAAACTATGGATAAACTAGCCTCTTTGATAGATGGATTAAACACTAAAAAACCAGAGGGGATAAACTCTTTTTGGTTTGGAACAATAACAAATAGTAAATATGGAACTATACCAGTTTATGCACCAGATTTAAGAGATAGTACAAAAAAAGTGCTAGATATTGTAGCTATTAATGAAGTGATAAACAAGGAGATACACAACTTTGATACTTTTAATGGTGAAGTAAAAAAAGTTATCATTTACTATGTAGATATAATTGATATAGATGAGATTGAAAAGTTTATAAAAGATAATAACCAAACTTTAATAGAGGTAGAACTAAAAGATTTAAAACAAGTTTTAGATTTTGTAGTAGTAGATGATAAAGTAGAATTTAATCTAAATGAAGATGGACTTTTTTATGAAGTAGAGATAGAAAGTTTTTATAGTGATAGACTAAAACAAAAAATAGATGAGTACAATTCAAAACAGGCACTAAAAGCAAACGGTAGTTATATATCTATAAGTGAAAATGGTCTTGAACTTGTAGAATATATTAGCCTAGATTGTACTAATGATAGTGGAGCATGGCAAAGTGATAGTGAGATAAAAATAGATAAAAATGGTTTCGTCTCAATAGATGGAACGAAAACAAAAGAGTTTTGGAATGGCAAAATAAGTAGTAATACAAAACCAAAACGATTAAAAATCAGAAATATTGCAGGTGATGAGATAATAGTAATTATTAACTAATTATCTTCTAACAAGACCTAGAAGTTAACCGTTGTATTCTTCAAGTTTGACCTAATTAACAATATAGCATATATTGATGGAATTTTAAAAGATAATAAGGATTTTGCCAGTATAATCACTGTATCAAGACTTACTTGGACTTATGTGTGAAAGTTAAGATAAGTACCTACTAAAAATAAACTGGAAAAACTATGGATAAAAATAAAATCTCTATCGTAATACTCGCTGCGGGAAAAGGTTCTCGCATGAAATCAAACAAAGCGAAAGTTTTACACAACATTAGTGGCAAACCTATGCTTTATCATATCATCAAAGCTTCAAAAGAGATAAGTGATGATGTAAGTATAGTTATAGCACACCAGAAAGAGGCTGTTTTAGAGCAGATGAGTGCTTTTTTTGATGATATAAACTTCATAATCCAAGATGCAGAGAACTTTCCTGGAACTGGTGGGGCCATGAAAAACATCACACCAAAAAATGAAAAAGTTTTAGTTCTAAATGGAGATATGCCACTTATAAATGCAGATGCACTCAAAGGTTTTTTAACAACTGATGCTGAGATTATTATGAGTATATTTGACTTAGAAAATCCTGATGGTTATGGTCGTGTAAAAATAATAGATGATAAAGTTGAGTATATAGTTGAGCAAAAAGATGCAAATGAAGATGAACTTAACATAACACATGTAAATGCAGGGATTTATGCTTTTAGTAAAAATGTCATAGAAACATACATACCACTACTAAACAACGACAATGCACAAAAAGAATACTATTTGACAGATGTTGTTGCTATGGCAAAAAAAGACAACCTTAAAATCGTACCACTTTTAGTTGATGAGGAACATTTTAAAGGTGTAAACTCTAAAAAAGACCTCGCAGATGCAGAAGTTATTATGCAAAAGCGTATAAAATCAAAATGGATGGCTGAGGGTGTGATAATGCAACTTCCAGATACCATTTACATAGAGGATGAAGTTATTTTTGAGGGTGAATGTATAGTTGAAAATGGTGTTCGTATAACAGGTAAAAGCCATATCATATCTTCACATATAAAAGCTCATTCGGTCATAGAAGACAGCTATATGAAAAATAGCGATGCAGGACCTATGGCACATCTTCGCCCATTATCACATATAACAGATACTCACATAGGAAACTTTGTAGAAGTTAAAAAAAGCACACTAAATGGTGTAAAAGCTGGGCATCTTTCATATCTTGGTGACAGTGAGATAGATGAGGGAAGCAATATCGGTGCTGGTGTGATAACCTGTAACTATGATGGGATTAAAAAGTATAAAACCATCATAGGCAAAAATGTTTTTGTAGGTAGTGACAGCCAACTCGTAGCACCTGTAACCATAGAAGATGATGTGATGATAGCAGCAGGAACAACTCTTACAAGTGGTACAGTAAAACAAGGTTCACTAGCTCTTACAAGGGTAAAACTAAGAGTAGTAGCTGGTTTTTTCTATAAATTTTTTGGTAAATGATAAAATCAGCTAGATATGTTTTTGTAAAAACTTATTAAACTGATTGGCAAACATCTGAGCATCTTTTTGAGTAAATGGTTTTGGACCTTTTGTTATCTCCCCCATCTCTCTTATACTCTCCATCAGATTACGCATTGCAAGATATTGTTTTATATTATCTTTAGTGTACAATTCCCCTCTATGGTCTATGGCATGTGCATCTTTAGTGATAACTCTATCTGCCAATGGAATATCTGCTGTAATTACTAAATCACCCTCTTCCACCATTTCTACTATCTTATGATCTGCCTCATCTGCCCCAGCATCGACAATGACATAGGTAATATTATCTGACTTACCAACATTTATCTTCTTATTTGCAACAACATATGTTTGTATATTTAGTTTATTAATCTGGCGAAGAACAATTGGTTTTAAAAGGTTAGCAAACGCATCACCATCTATATATATCTTTATAATTTATCCTTTGAGCGATTGTAGTGCATTATAAATTTTATGTCAAGTGCTAAAATCTCTAAAATACACTAAGTTTAACCAGATCAACTATACGAACAAAAAATATGCTAAAATATCATCAAAAAAGATTTTATTATGGTTATCCCAACAAATTTACTAAAAAATAAAAATATACTTCTTGGCGTTACAGGTAGCATCGCTGCTTATAAATCACTAGAACTTGTTAGACTTTTTGTAAAAGCTGGTGCAAATGTTAGAGTGGTTATGAGTGAAGCTGCTAAAAAGTTTGTAACCCCTCTTAGTTTTGAGACATTAACTTCAAACAAAGTACTTGATGATACAAATGAATCGTGGGCAGAGGAACATAACCACATAGCCACAACTCAGTGGGCTGACCTTTTTGTTATAGCTCCAGCCACTGCAAACACCATTGCAAAACTAGCTAACGCCATAGCTGACAATATGTTATTACAATGTGCATTAGCATTCCCACATGCCAAGATACTAGCACCATCAGCAAATACAAACATGATAAAAAATCCCATAACTCAAGCAAACATGAAGATGTTAGCCATAGCAAACTATGAAATAATTGATACACAAACAAAAGAGTTAGCTTGTAAAAGTACAGGTGATGGAGCGATGGCAGAACCTATGGATATTTTTTGGGCAAGTGCAAAAGCACTTTTAAAAGATAAATTTTGGGATAATCGCATGGTTATAGTAACAGGTGGAGGAACAATCGAGAAGATAGATGATGTAAGGTACCTCTCAAACTTCTCAAGTGGAAAAATGGCATCAAGCCTAGCTTCATCACTTTACTGCATGGGTGCAGATGTAAATCTCATATCTACAAAATTTGATGATGATTTACCAAGAAATATGCACACCATAGATGTTCAAAGTAGTGCAGAAATGTTTGAATATCTAACAGATTCTATAAGAATTGCAAAAAAAGGAAAACTAAGCAAACCCACACTTATGACAACAGAGCAGATAGAACTTATACAAAAAAAACCATACCTTTTTATGGCAGCAGCTGTTAGTGACTATCTACCTGAATTTAGTCAAAATGGCAAACTCAAAAAAGAGTTACTTGGGGAGAAATTTGAACTAAAACTAAAACAAAATATGGATATTTTAAAAGAGATAAACAAAGATGGGATAGTTACAGTTGGTTTTAAAGCAGAAATGGACAAAGAAAAAGCACTTAACAATGCTTCTAAAATGCTAGATACAAAGGGTGTAGATGCAGTTTGTTTAAATGTTTTACAAAATTCATCCAGCTTTGGCACTGACACAAATCAAATAGAGTTTATAACTCCAAACAAAGTCACTTCACTCCCACATGCCGATAAACTAACACTTTCGTTTGATATTTTAAAACTTTCAAAAAGTTTAAGTGATGAATAAAGCAAGACATATAGCCATCATTATGGATGGTAATGGTAGATGGGCTGAACTTCAGGGTAAAAAGAGGGTTAAAGGGCATGAAATGGGTGCAAAAGTTGTAAAAGAGATAACAACTTACTGCTCAGACAACCCAGATATAGAGCGACTTACCCTCTATGCATTTTCAACTGAAAATTGGAAACGCCCCAGACTAGAAGTTGAATTTTTGATGAAACTTTTAGATAATTATCTAAAAAAAGAGCTTGAAGTTTATCTTCAAAACAATGTAAGATTTGAGCCTATCGGAGATATAAGAGCTTTTTCTAAAAAACTACAAACAACGATAAAAGATGTAAAAGAAAAAACTGCTCACTGCGATGGACTTGTTCAATCTTTAGCCCTTAATTATGGTTCCCATAACGAGATGCTAAGAGCGATAAACAGCATAAAAGATTGCGACGAAGATATAACTGAGCAGATGTTAAGCAATGCACTTGATTGCAAACACAATGTTGATTTGCTTATAAGAACAGGTGGGGATAAAAGGCTCTCAAACTTTTTACTTTGGCAAAGTGCCTATGCAGAACTATTTTTTTGTGATACTTTATGGCCAGATTTTACCCCTAATGAACTTGAAAAAATCATTAAAAAATTTACAAAGATTGAAAGACGATTTGGAGGGTTGAAATGATAGAACTTGTTTTTGCATTTATTTTGGGTTCTGTCATTGGCTCATTTTTAAATGTAGTGATTTTAAGAATACCAAAAGATGAAAGCATAGCGTATCCAGCTTCACACTGCTATTCATGTTCTAACATCCTAAAACCATGGCATAATATCCCCATAATATCATGGCTGTTTTTAAGAGGAAAATGTGCATTTTGTGGTTCAAAAATATCTATACAATATCCACTTATAGAGTTTAGCTCAGGGATGATTTTTTTACTTTTAGTTATGAAATATGGCGTTAGTTTACCAATCTTTTTTATAGCTATGAGTTTTTTAATGCTTCTAGCACTTTCAATGATAGATTTTAAGTACAAAATGGTACCAGACAGTTTAAATCTACTTGCTATATTTTTTGCTATACTTGGTGCTTGGAATGTTAGTGGCATAATGCTAAATCTTCAAAATGCACTACTATTTGGAGGTGGTTTTACTCTTTTAAGATTTACTCTTTCATACTTCTTAACATCATCTGTATATAGAGCAGGTCTAAAAACAAAAACATCTTGGAATAAAAACTATGACAGAACTCCATTCATAGAAGCTATGGGAGAAGGTGATATTATGGTTGCTGCTACAATGGGAGCTTTACTTGGACTCAAACTAACCCTTGTTGCAATTTTTCTCTCTGCTGTTTTAGCTTTACCAGTCATGTTGGCATTAAGAAACAAATCAAAAGAGCAACAAAGAGTTCCTTTTGTTCCTTTTTTAGCTATTGCTTCATTTATAGTTTTTATGTTTGACAGCCCTATTTTAGCTTACATAGAAGCAAATTATTAGATGAAGGAAACCTATTAGATGAACAAACTTCAAAAATATATTATCCATAATTTATCTATACTCTTTTTATCTATCTTTATACCACTTTTTGCCATAGCATCTGTAATATTTTTAATAAAACTTGCAACATATACAGCAGTTATCCACCTCACTATATGGGAGATGTTCAAACTTTATCTTTTTGTTTTACCTGAAGTTTTATTTTATACACTTCCTGTGACATTTTTTATCGCCTCAGTATTAACACTTTTTAGATTATCAACAGACAATGAGATTGTAGTACTTTTCTCACTTGGCATAAAACCAAACTTTATCATCAAAACACTACTAAAACCTGCTCTGCTTTTATCATTACTATTGGCATTTGATTTTTTCATCCTTTTCCCACATGCCACAGTATTATCTAGCAACTTTGTATCTTACAAAAAAAGTGAAGCTAAGTTTAACCTCTCAGCAAGTGAATTTGGACACCGTTTTGGGGATTGGTTACTTTATATTGGTAAAGACAACCCTGATGGAACTTTTGGAGATGTATTTCTTTTTAACAAAAACCAGACAGAGGAGATACTCATAGAAGCTAAAAAAGCAGAAGTTATCAACAATGGTGGATTACTCAGTTTAAAACTTAGCAATGGTGAAGGATATAACTATTCAAAAGAAAAATTTTCACAAGTAAACTTTAAAACAATGAATATAAATGATACTATGACAACCAACCTAACCACATATAGAACACCTATTGAGTATTGGAAATCCAGTGACAGGAAAGAGAGTAAAACACACATGTTTATAACAGATACACTCCTAAGCCTTTTTCCTACCATAAGTTTGTTTTTAATTGTAAGTATAGGTGTTGTTCATATAAGACACCAAAAAGCAAGGGTTTACCTATATCTATTTTTGGGGATTTTAATTTTTTATGGTTCCACAATGGCACTTCAAAAAATATTTGTTTTTTATACCATCCCAATAATTGCAATACTTTGGCTTGTTAGCACCTATGTTATCTATAGAAAAACCATTGTAGCCAGGTTTTAATGAGAGTTGCCATAACACTTGAGTATAACGGAACCCACTTTCTTGGTTCACAAACACAAACTCAAACACAAAACACTATTTTTGGTAATGTAGAAAGAGTTTTCTCTCAACTTGGTATCTCTAATAAGATTATAGCAAGTGGCAGAACAGACAAAGGTGTTCATGCCACAGGACAAGTATGTCATGTAGATTTACCACATTTTTGGAAAGATTTAAAAAAACTAAAAAAAGTTTCCAATAAGATGTTCCCACATGCCATAAAGATTAAAAAAATATGGCATGTGGATAATGATTTTCATGCAAGATATGATGCTAAAAAAAGAGTATATCGCTACATTATAAAAAAAGGAAATTCAAACCCTTTTGAAGATAATTTCATAACATTTTTAGATGATTTAGAGATAAAAAACATACAACAAAACATACAGCTTTTTATAGGTGAGCATAATTTTAAATACTTTATGAAAACTGGAAGTGATGTTAAAAGTACTACACGAATTATATATAAAGCTTTTGCATATAAACATAACGGCTATGTTATTTTAAACTTTGAAGCAAACGGATTTTTAAGAAGTCAGATAAGATTAATGGTTGGAGCCATCTTAAAACTAAATGCAAACCAAATCAAAGAACAACTAAAGTGTAAAAAAAACTATAAAATAAAACCAGCTCCAAGTAACGGACTCTATCTAAGTAAAATCAAGTACTAATTAAGTACCTATCCAAAAAGAACACCAACTATCAGAAGCTCAAAAAAGTGACTAATGCAAGGCAAAAACTTGTAGGAGCTACTGGTAGCTTTTGCTATGCCCTTTGGGTACAAGAGTTT
>Ga0256842_1000926_pt1 | contig 25212 bp, 22 predicted proteins | sample 4559240metaG_FD_185973 | JGI IMG/M metagenome (GOLD analysis project Ga0256842, IMG submission 185973) | Hydrothermal vent microbial communities from Guaymas Basin, Mexico - 4559-240 | ecosystem: Environmental > Aquatic > Marine > Hydrothermal vents | place: Mexico: Guaymas Basin | collected... | reverse complement strand
AAAAACTACAATTAACAGACTTCCAAAAACTGAAATTAAAGATGAAGAAAACATTGTTATAAGCACCGCCTCTGCCAACAATCTAAAAAATATAAACTTAAACATTCCAAAGAATAAAGTTATTGGCATACAAGGCGTTAGCGGTAGCGGAAAGACATCTCTACTCCAAGAAGTAATTTATAAATCATATATCAACAAGACACCTAGCAATTGCCGTAATATTGAAAATATTAATTCATTCCAAGAAATTGTCTATGTAAATTCAATAGCAGATAAAGCAAACAATAATCAACGGATAGCATCATATCTGGGAATAGATAAAGAAATAAAGAAACTCTTTGCTTCAACAACTAAAGCCAAAAATAATAAGAAAAAAGAAAATTTCTTCTCCAATACAAGCAAATATGGAAAATGCAATTTTTGTAGTGGTTTGGGAGAAGTCTCTGTAAAAATGGACTTTATCAGTGATATTTCTGAGACATGTCCTCAATGTGGTGGAAGTGGCTATAAATCAGAAGTGTTAGAATATGTTTTTAAGGATAAAAATATCGCTGAGATTATGAAAATGGAAATATCAGAAGCTTCACTATTCTTTAGTGAACACAATTCACTAAAGAGCAGCTTTGAGATTTTAAATGAATTAGGACTTTCATATCTTCAATTCAATATCACAATAAATCAGCTATCTTCCGGAGAAATGCAAAGGCTTAAACTCGCTAAACACCTTACAAATAATAATTCCAATAACACACTTTTTTTATTAGACGAACCCAGCAAAGGCTTAAGCAATAATGATTTACAATATTTATTCAATAGCTTCGACAGATTAATAAACCAAGGCAATAGCATCATCATGATTGAACATAATAACAATGTTTTAGAACAATGCGATTTTCTTATAGAATTAGGTCCTGAAGCTGGAAAGAATGGAGGAAAAATCATTTCTATAAAAGAAAATACTACAATAAAATAAACCAAAGAAAGGCAAGTAAAAACATTTTAAAAAAATCTAAAATTAAGCCTGATTATTCGCAAAATATACTGGTGCTTGAGTAAGAATAACAGTTTAAATCTTCTTCAAAATTAGTGTGTTTATTTGATAAATTAATTATAATCAATGAATAATACGTGTTAAACACCTTATAACCAACATTAAAAAAAAATCCTAATCGAAGAGGGTTTATTAAGCTCACGAATATCATAAAATTATCTAAAAAAGGCAGAATATTTTTCCTATCTTTGAGGCCAGTCAATGCTAACGAGATTGATATTTAGTTCACATATTCATTAACACAAGCCTTATATATAAATATATTTCCTTGGCTATAACCGGGAGAAGTGTATTTTTAGTGGCGACTAAAACAAATAATTTTGTACCGAATAAAATCAAAGATTGATACAAAATCTACTGAATTTAAAACTCAATATCAGGAATTTAAGAAAATTCTTGATGAATTCAGAGAAAAACAAAAGAGTGTTATTAATGGCTCTTCTCCTAGAGCAATAGAAAAACACAAAAAAAGAGGCAAACTACTTGCCCGCGAAAGAATAAACCTCCTTATTGATCCCAATACTCCATTTTTAGAATTATCTACCATGGCAGCTTATGGTCATTACGACAATCAATTTCCGTCTGCCGGGATAATCACAGGAATAGGAGTTATTCACGGTAAAGAAACATTAATCATTGCTAATGACGCCACAGTAAAAGGTGGCACCTACGTCAAGGAAACAATTAAAAAACACGTTAGAGCGCAAGAAATTGCAATGGAGAACCATTTACCATGTGTTTATATGGTTGATTCAGGAGGAGTTTTTCTTCCGGAGCAATCTAATGTCTTTCCTGATAGATTTGATTTTGGTAGATTTTTCTACAATCAAGCACGTATGTCAGCAGCAGGCATTCCTCAAATATCAATAGTTATGGGTAGTTGTACCGCCGGTGGTGCTTATGTTCCTGCAATGAGTGACGAAACTATAATTGTAAAAGACCAAGGTACTATTTTTATTGGAGGTCCTCCTTTGGTAAAAGCTGCTACAGGTGAGGAAGTTACCGCTGAAGAATTAGGCGGTGCTGATGTTCATACTAGCATATCCGGTGTGGCAGACCATTATGCCTTAGATGATAAACATGCATTGCAAATATGCAGAAATATATTTCAAACTCTTGAGCTTAGGCCAAAGCAAAAATTACAAATATCAGAAATAGAAGAGCCTTATTACGACCCTAAAGAACTTTACGGTATTGCCCCTGTTGACCTAAAGAAACCTGTTGATTCTAAAGAAATTATTGCCAGAATAGTAGATGGAAGCAGATTCCAAGAGTTTAAAGCTCGCTATGCTCCTACCATTGTAACTGGTTTTGCTAATATTATGGGCTTTCCTGTTGGAATTATTGCCAGTAATGGTGTATTGTTTTCAGAAACAGCACTCAAAGGAGCACACTTTGTGGAGCTCTGTGGCAAAAGAAATATTCCAATTATATTCCTGCAAAACATAACTGGTTTTATTGTTGGAAAAGAATACGAACGCAATGGTATAGCGAGAGATGGAGCAAAATTCGTTCACGCTGTTGCCAATGTAAACGTTCCTAAATTTACAGTTGTATTTGGCGGAAGTTTTGGAGCTGGAAATTACGCAATGGCAGGAAGAGCATACGACCCAAGGTTATTACTAATGTGGCCAAACTCTAAGATATCAGTTATGGGTGGAGAACAAGCTGCTGGTGTACTTATCCAAGTAAAACAAGACCAATTAGCAGCTCAAGGAAAAACTATGGACCCAAAAGATGTGGAGAAACTACGTAATAGTATCCTTGAAAAATATGAATATGAAGGCTCTGCTTATTATAGCACTAGTCGTCTTTGGGATGATGGTATTATCGACCCTGTTGATACGCGTAAAGTTTTAGCAATGGGAATTGCAATGTCTCTTAACAAACCTTTTGACGAAACTAAATACGGAATTTTTAGAATGTAAATTACTATTTATTAATAGATTACCAATAATACAATGAAAGATTATACAACAATAGAACTAAATATAAAAGATGAAGTAGGAACAATATGGTTAAATAGACCTCAAATTCATAACGCTTTCAATGAAGTTATGATATCAGAGCTAATTGATATGTTCGAAAAAGTAGCTGAAATGGAAGATATTAGAATTGTCATTCTAAGAGGTAGAGGCAAATCATTCTGCGCTGGTGCTGATTTGAACTGGATGCGTGATGTTGCTAAATATTCCTATGACGACAATTACAAAGAAAGTTTGAATTTATCTATTTGTTTCCACAAAATATATACTTGTCCAAAACCAACAATAGCAATGGTACACGGGGCAGCAATTGGAGGAGCAAATGGGCTTTTAGCTGCTTGTGACTTTGCATATTCTGATAATAATACTACATTTTCATTAAGTGAAGTAAAAATAGGAATTGTTCCAGCCTGCATTTCACCCTATGTAACAAAACGAGTTTCGGAATATGGCTCCAAAGAACTTATGCTTACCGGCAAAAGATTTAAAGGTCCTGAAGCCGAAAAACATGGACTTGTAAATAAATCTATGAGCGCTGATGAGATGGAAATACATGTTGATGAGCTTATTAAGCTGCTAAAAACCAGTGGTCCAAAAGCTATGAGCCATTGCAAAAATTTACTTTATGAAATAAGCAATAATCTCAATCTCGACCAAGCTATAGAATATACTGCAAAAATGATAGCAGATATAAGAGCATCGGACGAAGGTCAGGAAGGAATGGCGGCATTCTTAGAAAAACGAAAGCCAAATTGGGTTGAATAAACCCCTTTCTTCAATTTAATTATTACAGAACAACAAGGACACAAAACCACTAATATGAAGATTTTCAACAAGATATTAATTGCTAACAGAGGTGAAATTGCCGTAAGGGTAATTAAAGCCGCACAAAAAATGGGAATTCAAACTGTAGCAATTTATTCAAGACCAGATGCTAATGCTCTTCATACACAATTAGCAGACGAAACCTACTTTATTGGAGAACAAGATCTTAGCGACAGCTATTTAAATGTCGACAAAATAATTGAAATTGCAAAACACTCTAATAGTGATGCTATTCACCCCGGCTATGGTTTTCTCTCAGAAAATCATAGACTTGTAGCAGAATGTGAAAGAACAGGCATTACTTTTATAGGTCCTAATACAAAAGCAATACAATTGATGGGAAATAAGGTGGAATCAAGAGCATTTGTAGAAGCTCTAGGTGTTCCAATGACAAAAGGAGCAACTGGCAGCATTGAAGAACTAAAATCTGCCGCCTTAAAAATCAAAATGCCTATTCTTGTAAAAGCTGCTGCCGGTGGCGGTGGTAAAGGGATGAGAATAGTAAATAATATTGAAGAGTTAGACGAAGTGATAGAAGCTACAAGTAGAGAAGCTCTATCATATTTTGGTGATAGCGAAGTATTTATAGAACAATTTATCGTTAATCCTCGGCATATTGAAATTCAAGTTATTGGCGACAAATACGGAAATGTTATACATCTTTACGAAAGAGAATGCTCAATACAAAGAAGATATCAAAAGATTATTGAAGAAAGCCCATCTCCTACTCTTGATCAAATTACTAGAGAAAAAATGGGGAAAGCAGCCGTGGAAATAGCTAAATCCATAAATTATGATAGTGCCGGAACCATCGAATTCCTTGTAGATAAGGATTTAAACTTTTACTTCCTTGAAATGAACACCAGAATACAAGTTGAACATCCTGTAACTGAAATGGTTACCGGCATTGATATTGTTGGAGAACAAATAAAGGTTGCTGCCGGGAACAAACTTTCTCTTACTCAAAACGATATAAAACAAAATGGTCATGCAATAGAAGCCCGAATTTATGCCGAAGAACCAGAAAACAACTACCGACCATCTCCTGGAGATATTAGCTATTATCGGACACCTAAAGGTGATAATATAAGAATAGATGCTGCACTAAATAGCCCAACTACTATTCATAGTTTCTTCGACCCAATGATTAGTAAATTAATTGCTTTTGGAGAAAGTAGAGAAATTGCTAATGAAAGGTTAATTCAAGCTCTCAAACATTATGTTATAAATGGAATAAACACCAATATATCATTCCTTATTGCAATGTTAAATAGTGATGCTTTTATAAATAATCATATAAGCACCAAATTCTGTGATGATAACACAAATACTATAATTGATGCCATTGAAGAACAAAGAAGTAAAATAAATTTAAATCAGATAATTTGCACCTATTTGGTTCATAATTTCAATAGAAATAAAAATGACAAAAATTCAATATGGTCGCAAATAGGCTATTGGAGAAGTCAGCAGCAAATAGAAGTTTTATACGATGAAGAACCAATTTTAGTAGAAGTAGATTCTATAGATAACAACAACTATATTTTTAATATTGACAATAATGAGTATAAATGTATTCTAAAGGAATATTCTGATGACTTTATCAGGCTAAATATAAATTCACATTGCCAGAAAATGTATATCTCTGAAGACGGTGAGAATGGTACTATTGTTAATACAAACAGCTTTGCTTTTAAACTTAAAAGAGTTGATATTCTTTACGATACCGACTTTTTCATCTCAGAAGACGAAGCAGGGAAAGGCAATATAGTAAAATCTCCAATGCCTGGCAAAGTTATTAAAATAGATGTAAATATAGGAGATGAAGTTAAAAAAGGCTCTCGTTTATTGGTAGTTGAAGCTATGAAGATGGAAAATAATATTACGGCTCCACGAGATGGCAAAATAGCCGGCATTGGAACCAAAGAAGGTGAAATGGTTGATGGAAATACCTCATTGGTAATTTTTGAAACCGAAGACGAGGAAGAATAGAAACAAATACACTAAACATAAACCAAAACACATAACAAAATGAATTTTGAATTATCAGAAGAACAAAAACTCATAAGGACAACCGTCCGAGACTTTGCTGAGAGGGAAATTAAACCTTTAGCTCAGGAACTTGATGAGAAAGCTGAATTTTCCTATGAACTAACTGAGAAAATTGGAGAATTAGGATTATTTGGAATGTATTTACCCGAAAAATATGGCGGACAAGGAATGGACACACTTTCTTATATCATAGCTGTTGAAGAGCTGGCGCGAGTTGACGGCTCACAAGCTGCCACACTTGCTGCTCATAATTCTCTAGGCATTGGACCAATATATTATTATGGCACTGAAGAACAAAAGTTAAAATTTCTTCCAAAACTGTGTACCGGCAAAGGACTTTGGGGATTTGGACTTACTGAACCAGAAGCTGGTTCAGATTCACGAGGGTCAAAAACTGTAGCAAAATTAGAAAATGGAAATTGGACTATCAATGGTTCTAAAATATTCATCACTAATGGTTCCAATAAATATAATATTGGCAGCACTGTTCAAGCTGTAACAAAAGTCTTCCCTGATGGCAAAAAGGAATACACTTGTATTATTGTAGAAAAAGGCAATGAAGGCTTTACACAAAGAACAATGCATAATAAAATGATGTGGCGAGCTTCTGACACGTCAGAACTATATTTCGATGACTGTGTTGTACCGGAAGAAAATTTATTAGGAAAAATTGGAGAAGGTTCTCACATTATGCTTTCCACATTAGACAATGGCAGGCTAAGTATAGCAGCAATGGGATTGGGAGCAGCACAAGGAGCATACGAAGCAGCTTTGAACTATGCTCGTGAGAGAAAACAATTTGGAAAACCTATTTCAAAATTCCAAATCAATGCTTTTAAGTTAGCAGATATGGCTACTAAAATAGAATTAGCACGCAACTTACTTTACAAAGCATGTTGGCTAAAAGACCAACATAAACCATTCGCCAAAGAAGCAGCTATGGCTAAACTATACTGTTCAGAAATAGCTAAAGAAGTAGCAGACGAAGCTGTACAAATACATGGAGGCTATGGACTTATGAAAGACTATGATGTCGAAAGATTTTATCGTGACCAAAGATTATTACAAATTGGAGAAGGCACAAGTGAAATTCAAAGATTAGTTATTTCCAGATATATAGGTTGTTAATGCCTTTTCACAAATAAATTTAAGTTAGAATATATATAAACTAAATAATGAAAATATGAATAAAGTAGTAAAAAATGCTCATGAAGCAATTGCTGATATTCAAAATAATCAGACTCTTATGCTTGGCGGGTTTGGTCTATGTGGTATTCCTGAAAACTGCATTAATGCCCTTGTTGACAAAGAGGTAAAAGGATTAACATGCATTTCAAACAATGCAGGCGTTGACGACTTTGGATTAGGATTACTATTAAAAAAGCATCAAATTCACAAGATGATATCTTCATATGTTGGAGAGAACAAAGAATTTGAACGTCAAATGCTTAGTGGAGAATTACAAGTAGAACTTAATCCTCAAGGGACATTAGCTGAGAGAATAAGAGCAGGAGGAGCAGGAATACCTGCATTCTTTGTACCGGCAGGTTACGGCACTGAAGTAGCTAAAGGCAAAGAAGTAAGAGTTTTTGATGGGAAACCACATATCCTTGAGCACGCTTTAGTAGCTGATTTTTCAATTATTAAAGCTTGGAAAGGTGATAAAGCCGGAAACTTGATTTTTCGTCATACTGCAAATAATTTTAATCAACCAATGGGAATGGCTGGCAAAATTACTATTGCTGAAGTTGATGAATTGGTAGAAATTGGAGAATTAGATCCTAACCAAATACATCTTCCCGGTGTCTTTGTACAAAGGATATTCCAAGGAACAAATTACGAAAAGAGAATTGAATTTGAAACTACCAGAGATTAATACTAAATTGAAAATTAAAGATTATGGCATTAGATAAAACACAAATAGCACAGCGTATAGCACAAGAATTGCGAGATGGATATTATGTCAATTTAGGAATTGGCATCCCTACTCTAGTTGCAAATTATATCCCTAAAGGAATGGATGTTGTACTTCAATCCGAAAATGGCTTATTAGGAATTGGTCCTTTCCCTAAAAAAGGTGAAGCAGATCCTGATTTGATAAATGCAGGAAAACAAACAGTTACATATTTACCAGGTTCAGCTTTTTTCGATTCATCATTAAGTTTTGCAATGATACGCGGTGGACATATTGACTTAACTGTTCTTGGAGCTTTTGAAGTAACTGATAAAGGAGATATTTCTTCATGGAAGATACCCGGCAAAATGGTTAAAGGAATGGGTGGCGCAATGGACCTTGTTGCCGCTGCTAAAAACATTATCGTAGCAACTACACATGTTGATCGTCATGGTAAACCTAAACTAAAAACTAAATGCGACTTGCCCCTAACAGGTGTAAATTGCGTTAAGAAAATAGTTTCGGATATGGCAGTTATAGAAGTTACAGATAAAGGCTTTAAACTTCTTGAGAGAGCCCCGGGAGTAAGTGTTGATGATATTATTGCAAACACAGGTGCTCCTCTAATAATTGAAGGAGAAATTCCTGAAATGAAGTTTTAACAATCGTCAAAAAGTATAGTATATTTTTTGACTAATTCTATTTAAATCAAAACTTTTTGCCCGTGATAAATAGTAAAAATAGTAAACGCTATTAGAAATTTAAACAATACACATAATATGAATTACCCAAAGAAAGTAACCATAGGTGATATCACCGTTAGAGATGGATTTCAACACGAAGAAATATTTATTCCGACAGAAGCAAAACTATGGACATTAGAACAATTAGTTTTAGCAGGATTTAAACATATAGAGGTAACAAATTTCGGAAATCCGAAAGGAATGCCTCAGTTTAAAGATGCTGATGAATTATTCAAAGGAATTAGAAATAGTAAAAAAGTAAAGCATTTATTGGACGATGTAAGTCTAACGGCAATTACCATTCGCGAAAGAGCTGTAGAAAGAGCGATACAGGCTAAGCTTGATGGCTATGGCCCTGACAGAATATTATTTATGGTTTCAACAAGCGAATCGCATCATCGTCAAAATTCCGGACTAAGCTTAAAAGAGTACTGGAAAATGTGTGAAGAATGGATTCCTAAAGCACAAGATGCGGGAATAAAAGTAAATGGTACTGTTTCCACAATCTGGGGCTGCCCTATCGAAGGTCCAACAGAAATGAGCAAAGCAATAGAATTTGCTCAACGCTGGATTGACATAGGAGTTAATGACGTTGAGCATGCCGACCACGACGGATCAGCATCACCTGATAGAGTTTATAAGTATTACAGCATGCTGTTAGACCATTTTGGAAAACCCGATAAACATATTGCTCACTTCCATACAACCCGAGGTTGGGGATTGGCAAATGTATTGGCTGCATTGCAGGCTGGAATGACTAATTTCGAATCATCGATGGGAGGTTTAGGAGGACAACCTGCTAATTTTGTTAGTGGAGTGCCAGTTTCCGGAACAGGAAAATACTATTATCGTGACCCAAACTTAGCAGGTCTTGTTTCCACTGAAGATATGGTAGTGATGATGGATGAAATGAATATTGAAACAAACCTAGATATCGATAAAGTTCTTGAAATAGGTAATATGGTCGAACGAATTGTTGGCAGAAGACTACGCTCAGAATGTGTTAAAACCGGAAGAATACCCAAAAGTCTTTCAGGAAGATAATCATCATTATTTTAAAAGCAGGTTAAAATTAAAAAAATTAACCTGCTTTCTTTATCTAATCCAAATTAAATTTGACGTATAAGACGATAATATATCAACTATAAAGCTTCAGCCAAAGGATATTAAACATTTCTATAACTGATTAAATGATAATGAAACTATACAATTTTCTTTATCTCTTTTTCAAAGACAAAAGATGAATTCAACAATTGGTTTGAAAACATTATAAAAGAAAAAAAGTATATTACTTTAAAAATCTTCATCTAAGAAGAAAAGAAATTAATCGGTTATACAATATATGTAATATTTCAGAACAAAATATTGGAAGTATAAAAGCATATTCAAAAGCTTGATTTATGGGAGAAAGAAAACTACGACAGGCTAATTTCAGAAATAATAGTTTTCACGATAAAATAATAATATCTGTTTTGAAACAAGACCGAAAATAATATTTCTATTAGTTTTAATGCTAAATATCCTGAATTAATAAAATATAAAGTCCCAATTTTATATCTTTGCACTTCAAACTTACTTTATGAATAACAATTTTATAATTATAACCGGAACTAGTTCAGGAATTGGTTTTGGCTTAGCAAAATATTATTTAGAGAAAGGGAATTTCGTTATTGGAATATCACGAAGAACAAATAATATCTTATCAGACTATCACAATTACGAGCATTTGCAAATTGACCTCACCAATCAAAAATCTGTGGTTAAAGTTTTTACAGAGCTTAAAGGCAGACGTATTAACATCAATCTTCTTATCTTAAATGCCGGGGTTTTGGGTGAAATAAAAACGTTTGACAAAATAGATATTGAAGCTGCAAAGGCAATAATGGATATTAATTTATGGTCGAACAAATTAATTATTGATGAAGTAATAAAAAACAAAATCAACTGCAAGCAGGTTGCAGCAATTTCAAGTGGTGCAGCAAAGAATGGTAATGCCGGTTGGGGGCCATATAGTATTTCAAAAGCTGCATTAAATATTCTTATACAAACTTATGCCTCTGAAAACAGGAATACCCATTTTGTTGCTGTTGCTCCGGGTCTGGTGGATACTGCTATGCAAGATTATATTTCTTCATTAAAAGATACAGAAAAATTTCCTTCAATTAAAGTCCTTCAATTTGCCAAAGGAACTGATATTATGCCAAATCCGGAACTTATAGCACCTCGTTTAGCTAATTTGTTTGATATTGCCTATAAAAATATTGTTAGTGGTAGTTTTATTGATATTAGAGATTAGAAAATGGAAATAAATTTCAAGATAATATATACTTTAACCTTCTGTAATTCTAAGTTTATTTTATTAGCATTTCCTCAATAAAACCATTGCAAAGTCCTTTTCAACAAGGTAAGATTGTTGGAAAAGCAATATTGTTTCTACTGTACCATTATTTTTTTTCTTCTTCAAATAGGCTTCTTCCGGAATAAAACTATTCTTTAGAAAATATGAAGCCATCCAAAACCCAAAAGCAGAGGAAGTTGGATGTTCTCCAACAAATTGTTTATATGCTGCTATATCCGAATTAGGAAATAAATTTTCTAAAATTTCTCTTTGGGTTTTATCATAATCATCAACACCATTAAAGCCTGAAATAACTAAATCAATTTCATCCGGTGATATATTATTTACAGAAATAAAATTCATTATTTCCTTTTGAATATAGTCAATAGATTTATAAATTAATCTCACATCTACTAACTCAGCATAAGAATTGTGATTCTTTATATCAGAAAGAACGAAAAATGAAGCACTTTCACCTGCAATAGCACCATTATGCTTACTATCTTTAAATAAATCTAATGAAACGACTAAATTCTTATTCCATATATTAGTATTAGAACGTATTACAAAGTTTTCTTCTGTTATCTCATCTATACCTCCGACGAGTGCAGAATGTATCTCCCCTTCTTCAAATGACAACAAAGCATCCAACAAACTCATTTCAAAAGCTGAAGAATGATTTGTATAAGTCATATTATAAGACTTATTACCATTAGCAAGAGCAATACTACCTGCAACAATATTATGAGTAGATTGCACAAATGATGTTGGCACTAACATTCTTTCTTTATTCTCAAGAATTGCTTTTAAGAACTTTTGAGTATCACCCACATTTCCATGTCCCGAACCGACTATTATAGAATCTATTGTATCAACATTGCTATCTTGAATTGCTTTTTGTGCTGAAACTAATCCCATTTTCATAAATTTAGCCATTCGCCTAAGTTTAACAACAGGGATATATTCTTTATAATTAGGAGAAATTATCTGCAAAAATACTTTTTCTTCTCGGACAAGATATTCACTTTTAAAAATATTATTAGAAGTATTTTGTGGAGAAATACTATTAATACCATTAATATAAATCTTATTTCTCATTATCAACTCCTTTCTGAATTTTACCAAAGATTAAAGAAGTATTATTACCTCCAAAACCAAAAGCATTACTCATAACAATGTTAATATTTATATCCTTTATAGTAGTACTCACGGGCGATATCTCATCCTCAACAGAATGCTTATAGTTTATATTCTTAAAAAGAAATGAATTATTTATTACCAAAATCGAAAATATAGAATTTACTGCGCCGGCAGCACCAAGAGTATGTCCAATATACGACTTTGAAGAAGCAAAATAAGGAATTCTATCAGCGAATATTCTTTTAAGAGCAATAATTTCTGTTTGATCATTATTAAGAGTCGCCGTTCCATGTGCATGGACAAAATCAATATCTGCAATATCAATATTTGCCATTTCTATAGCCTTCTGCATACTTAAAAAAGCACCTTCACCATCAGGAGAAGAAGCTGAAGCATGAAAAGCATCATTTCTGTTAGCATAACCAAGCACTTCAGCAAGTTTATTTTTCTCTCCACAAACTTCTTCTGACTCCAATACAAGAAAAGCACCAGCCTCTCCTAAATTCAATCCATTACGCTTAGAGTCAAATGGTTTACAAGCTTCATTATCATAAATCATCAGACTATTAAAACCATTTAATGAAAATTTTGTTAATGGATCGCTTCCCCCAACCAAAACTCGCTTTGCTCTCCCACTTTTAATCAATTTAGTTCCAAGCATTATAGCATTTGCAGAGGAAGAACAAGCCGTATTTATTGTAGAAATAAAGCCTGAAGAATGAAGATAATCAGCAATACACTTAGTGGTTTCACCACCGGAATGAGCATCATTAAAATAATATGGATCTACAGACAAATGATTATTATAATTAATCTCTGAAAAATCCATTCCACCAACAGTATTAGCGCCAATAATAGGCAAATCATTATAATCATCACCTATCAACCCAGCTTGTAACACAGCTTCTCTTGCAGCAATAATACTCAGCAACTGCCCACGAGTATAAGGTTTTGAAATATCAAAGTTTGGAATCATTGCCGCAAGCTCCTCATTAATGAGTTTAATCTCAGCAGCCGGGAGTTTACCTTTATGAATAGAATCAAGATTAGAAATATAACAAATACCTGACTTAGCTTCAAGTAAAGCCTGGAGATTGTCCTCCACTCCCACTCCAAGAGCAGAGATAATACCCATTCCTGTTACATAAACTCTATTCATATTATACTTTTAACACTATTTATTAGCACGGATATAATCTGCCATTGTTTTAATAGAATATAAAACTTCCTTTCCCTTTCGAGAATCAGCTAGTTTAATACCATACTCTTTTTCCATTAATACTATCAGTTCCAGTGCATCAATAGAATCAAGTCCAAGACCTTCATTAAATAAAGGCCCTTCAACATCAATATCTTCAGGCTCAATATCTTCCATATTTAACTGCTCAATAATTTGCAGTTTCAATTGTTGTTCTAAGTTATCCATATTATATATTTTTCCGTTTTCCAAATAAAACTGCAATCAGTAATGATACAGCAAAAAATAATATTAATTTCAAAAGAATATCTCCAAGTTGATATAACTCATAATTCTTCAATACCAAATCATAGTATGCATTAAGTGCCCAATTTAAAGGCGATAAAGATGATACTATCGCCATATTATCAGGCATCATATAAGTAGGCACCCAAATACCTCCAATTGCTGCCAGAATAACCACCATAATACTTCCTATAATAGAAGCTTGTTGATGTGTTTTTGAAACACTTCCAATTGCAATACCAAATGCAGAGGCCGCCATTCCAATGATAAAAGTAAGCATTAGAAAACTAAAATAAGAATTATGTATATCAAAAGTATCCATTCCCAACAAAGGCAAAATATACTCACCAATTAATAGCAGTGTAACCCCTTGAACAACAGCCAATAGCGAATAAATAAAGATACGTGATATAAAATTAACAGCTATTGGAGTTGGAGACATTTTAAGTCTAAGTGCACTTCCCTCCTCTCTTTCAGAAATAATTTGAGAAGATAAAGGAACAACCATAAAAAATATGGCAAAGACTGTCCAGGCAGGCACATTATGTTGTGTCGAAGATGGTATTTGAATATTATCATAAGTATTTGCATCTTCTGTTATTGAAAATTTATCCAATGGGAAATCTCCACTATTAGAATTACCAGTCATTTTTTCCAAAGCAGCAGTATATGATTTAAAAACTAACATTGTACGCACATCAGCCATTAATTGCATTAAAGCGGAATTAAGTGCTAATCTAAGACTTCCTTTAATTATTGGGTCGAAATACAATTGCAACTCTACCTTTGGAAGTAATGAATCCGCCAAAACATTTCCTCCCATTGATGGCAACTGCTTCCTAAGTTCATTAGATATTATTCTCTTAATGCGTGAGCTTGTTTTCTTTGGAATAAGAACGAGCATCTGAAATACACCTTTAGCCACGGCCTCTTGAGCTACTTTTAAAGACATGGTATCACCTTTTAACACTTGATGAATGTTAAAGATTTGCATCTCTGATAATCCTCTAATAATAGCATCAGAAACAATACCCTTATCATGGTTAACAATAGCGATATCCATTCTTTCAACTTGTAATTTCTTTACTGTTTTATCTTGCAACAAAGTCATCAATACCACCAATACAATTGGCATTACAAATAGGAAAATAAGTCCTGCCCTATCACGTATGAGTAGTAAAAATTCTTTTCGTATGCTAGCTAACAATGCAATCATAGGTTACGAATCTCCTTTCCTGTTTTATGAAGGAACACATCTTCAAGACTGTTAGCACCTTGACAATTATTAATTAATTCCTCAGGAGAGCCTTCATCAATAATTCTTCCTTTGTCAATAATAATAATCTCATCACATATTTGTTCAGCCTCATCCATCATGTGCGAAGTATAAATCATACTCATTCCTTGACGGTTTAAGTCCAAAAGAAACTCATGAATTGCATTTTTACTTTGCACATCTGTTCCTACACTTGGTTCATCAAGAATAAGCAATTCCGGATTATGTAATAAACCTGCTATAATATTTATTCTTCTTTTCATACCACCAGAAAAATATCTAATTTGCTGATTACGTTTATCATACAAACCTAGTGAATTAAGATAATCACTAATTCGTTCATTACGAATATTCTTAGGAATATTATATTGAGATCCAAGAAAATCCAAATTTTCAAGAGCCGTAAGTTTAGAATACAAAGCAATATCTTGAGGAACGAGGCCAAATTTAGATTTATTCTCAGTGTATTTTAAAGGCTTTCCTTTCCATAAAATCTTTCCGGAATCATAAGATAATAAGCCAGAGATTATATTTATTAATGTAGATTTACCGGCACCATTAGGACCAATCAATCCAAATATTTTAGATTCCGGTACACTTAAATCCACATTACTAACAGCAGCCTCAGAAGCTTTTCTATAAGTTTTAGATATAGATTTAAGTTCTAAAATCATAATTACAACTTTAATTTAAAAAGATTTTTAAACAAATCTTCTTCAAGATCAGCAATTTCCATAAGCTCTTTACTAACAGAGTGATACGACTCATTATTTTGTGGTCTATTTTTTACAACCCTACCAGAATTTACAGCAAACTTGCGCCATTTATCACCAATAAGAGTCATTTCATCACTAAGTTTGCTTAACTCATTAGAGTTAAAAATAGAAGAAGCTTCCTGTAAAAATGCTGCGTACAAAAATCTAAAACCTGCACCACCGGTTCCTATTTCCTCTTGCATACGAATAACCGACCCCAAATTACGAGCAGCTCTTTTGCTATCATATTTTTTAGGCCATTTAGCTATAGCTTTAGCGAGCAAACGCATCCCGCTTACACCTATAACAGGTCCGGGAGCCTTTACCATCATAATACTAGAGTATTTTATAGCTCGCTTAATTGCCTTTTTGATATCAATTTGTTGAGGGACTTGATTTATATAGTATAATTTACCTTTAGGTTTATAAGTACCTTTCGCATATCTGACAACTTCTAAGTCTTCATCACTTATCCATTCCGGATTTTCCATTATTGGATCCGACACTAAATAATTATTTCCTTCTTTTCTATAAACTACAATATTATGAGCATTGAAATGAAACTTCAATGGAGCAGGGAAATATGTCAAATTATAAACACCTACAACCATACCAACAGGTATTCTCTTAGACAGAAGCCTATCTAATTCTTCCATAGAAAGCTTAGGATTTGAAGGGAACTTCTTTGTAATAGTTTTTATGCCAAGACATTTATTTATTCTTTTAAAAATAGCGCCAGGCATTGGTCTGAAAGACGTAACAGGAGCACCATTAAGCTTAATAAATGGCAAATAAGTAAAAAATATTCCTGAGCCAATACCAAAGACCATTGGCTCACTAAGTTGTAGCCCATAGTGCTTAAGCAAGTTAGCTACCACTCCATTTTCACAGTGAGCAGATATCTTATGTTCGAAATCTATTTCCTCAAATTCCATTTAACTAAATCAAATTGTTTTAAATCTTCAACACTATTCAGCTTAAAAAGTTTAACATATTTTTGGAGAACATCATCAGATAGCTTGCTAAAGTTTCTGGGATTTAAATGTCGTTTCACTTTCCATCGTGGCATATCAACATATTCTGAAAGAATTTTCACATCCATTATTTCCTGATGCATAAAGAAATAAATAGGACTTTTTTTATTTTCTAAAACCAAATCTGCAGAAACTTTTATATTCTCTTCAACTTCTTCCCATGCCTGTTCTAGTGCAATATTTTGAGGCTTAAATCCAGGGCTCTTAACCTCTACATATTTTCCTTCATTATCCACAGCATACTGCACAAAACTAGTTTTACCCTCCAGTACATTAGCATCATCCATTGGAACTTCACTCAATTTCATAAAAACATAATGTTTAAATTATTACACCACAGTTAATTTAACATAAGCATAAGAAAAACGTGCACTCTCCGGACTCATTACTAATACTTGATCTCCTTTTTTGAGTTTACCAGAATTAAACAGCTCTTCCATCATAAGATAAGCTGAAGCAGCCCCTACATTTCCAAATTTTGATAAATTGGTAAACCACTTACTTTGAGGTAGAGGGCAACCAACTTTTTCTGCTTCTTCTTCAATCTTATTTCTAAAAAACTCTGAAGACATATGTGGTAAAAAGTAATCAATTTCGTCAGTAGTAAAATTATATTTCTCGCAAACACGTTTTATACCCTTAGCCCCGGTCTCCACAATATTGCCAGCTAAAAGCCTGGTATTTTGACGAATAGCTAAAACTGATTTATCATTTAATTCATCTTGTGAATATGTACGCCAAGGAATAATATTTCCATCTTCATCAAACTCACATCCGGCATACATACAGGCAGGTAGTTCGTTAGAATAGCTTAATATATCAACAAAATCTATACGATATGATAGGCTATTCTCATTAGGTTTATTCTCCAATAAAGCAACAGCAGCGCCGTCACTCAACATCCAACGTAGAAATTCTCGTTCGAATTGCACATAGGGTTCTTTATCTAATTGAACTAACTTCTCAGCTTCATCTTCAAAATTCTTTGCCATCAACCACGATGATAGAAGTTCTGAACCTCCCGATATTGCATTTCGGGAATTTCCGGATAATACAGACATAAAAGAATATTTCAAAGCAAGCATTCCCGAATTGCAAGAGCCCTCCGGACTAATAACTTCCATAGGTCTATTTTTCATTAAACCCTGAACCATAGATGCATGAGAAGGCAACAACTGATCTGCTGACGTAGTCCCCAAAGCCAAAAGCTCTAGATTATCAAGAGAAAATCCATCACTTTCTATTTTTCTAATTGCCTCAAGACAAAGTTGTGCATTAGTATGTGTGTAATTTCCGTTTTTATCAATTGCATAATAACGAGTCTTTATACCATTATTTCTAAGTATAATAGGCTTAGCCTTAGATTTAGCACCCTTAATATATCCAAGATAATCTTCCATCTCATCTATAGAAATAGGATTATTGGGTAAAAATCTACTCATTTTATTTATATAAACTTTCTCCATCTAAACTTTCTCCATCAAATACTAATGTTCATAACAAAATTAAGTCTGCAAAGATATATATTAATTTGCTTATTTAAGATGAGATAATTTATCTAATCCTTTCTGCGTTAATGGACGAAAAAGAAAGTGTATAATCTTAAAAATTATAGAAGAAATTGGACTTATAACAAATAATAAAAATAATAAATAAAACTGATAGATTTTCAATCTACCTTGGCGTTTTGGATCTCCGGCTTCACCTTTTTTCTTAATAAATGAAGACCATAATTTAAAAATTCTACCTCCTGCAAGCTCTGTAGTTTTTAGTGTAAAATCAAGAACAACACCGTTATTCTCAACAATTTCACTCTGCAAATCCAACCAATCATTTTTAGTAAAAGCTTTGTCTATTAAATTGCCAAATATATCCATTTGTTGAATTCTGGTATTACTTATACCATAAGGAGGCAAATATTTCGATGGCTTTTTAATTCCTGTATTTAAAAACTTTATCACCGTAATAACACTTACCAAATTAGGATTTGGATCTGTGAATACCATATTACCAACATGCTTTATATTAAGATTCTCAAAATATTTATATAGTCTTTTATGTGCATTAACCCACATATTGCGCACACCAAGGATAGTAATTACTTTTTTATTTTCAATAAATGCCTTGAACTTTTCATCTTGAAGCAAACTCCAAAATGGTATGGCTAAAGATAAAAACCATATAGGATAACTTAAAATTACTAAATCATAATCTTCTTCTATATTAAATGGCTTAACAGTAATAGTATCACCATCAACACATTCAGGCATACAATCATAAAAATCTTTGGTATTCCATGGAAATGGAAAATCCTTATATGGTTCTATTCTAAAATAATCAATTTGGTAATTATCTCTTTTAACAAGAGGTCTTAAAACTCCGTCCACTATCCTCTTTCCTTGTCCAGACTGAGTATAATAAACTACTAATATCTTATTCATAAAAATAAATACATCACTTAATAATTTGAAAACAAATGTAATGTATTATTCTATGTGATTAAGATTATAAAACATGGATAAACAATAACAATATCTTATACCACTTTTTGTAATAAAATATTCTCCTCCTGATTATTACTTTGCTTATAAATTTTAGATTTACTTAATTTAAATATCTCATTAACCAACTCTTTATCACTAATATAATAGCGTAGAGATATTTTCCCATTATCCATAATAACTAAGATATTCCCATCATTATCTGCTAAAACAACATCTTTTTCCAGTTTATAATCAGCATCAATAGAATACTTCTTAAATAATAAATTTAGCAATAAATTTCTGGTATTATTTCCACATGCTAAATAATCGAAATCAGATTTCACATATACCAATTGGTTACGATAAAAATGAAGTTGTGACAAGAATTTATATGTCCCTATTCTCTTCCTATAAAACAAAACTTCGTGGTGTTCACCAATTCCTCTCTTTATTTCAAACTTTGGATTCTCCAAAAATTCTAAAACTCCATAATAATAAGTTCCTAATTTAATATTTAATGGTGTAATTGGTACAGATACTTTATATTGTATCTTCATTTTCTTTGCATTATTAAAAATATCACCCAACACACGATTGTTTACAATATAATTATGCTGTCTATAATAATTAGCCTTATCATGTTTATAACTATAATTTTTTAAATAAGGTTTTCTTTTGAGAAATAAGGTAGAAATAATAGTCATGTTAATAATAATTGAATTAGAATAAAGCTTGCTGTCAAAACCCTGTACAATTGCTGAGCATAGCAATTAGCGCACATAGATTCCCAGCATTACGTAAAAAAATAATATTTGTTACACATATACAATAATCATGTCTATATTTATAAGTTCTATTAATATAAATAATGAACCTATTAGTATAATAACATGGTTAACCCTAATTATTTACAAATAATCCTGACGATAAAATAAGAATTTGGATATTTTTCAAATACCCAAATTTGAGTTTTTTTTCTAAATCAGCCTGTCCAGAACTTGTTTCAGAAAGGTTTTCCCTCATTGAACACCGCTATTTATTGCTTATTAATACAATTCGCTTTGCTTTTGCATGAATAATGCGGGTTAAGACTTAGCAGATGTATTTTCTTTAATCCCTCTCAACCTAAAAAGTAAGGGTGGATGCGAATAATTAATAAAAACATAAGCCGGATGAGGATTCAAATTACCATAGTTATTCTTTGTAAGATTGATAAGGGCACTAGAAAGTGCCTCTGCTGATGCATTTTTAGCTGCAAAAGCATCTGCTTGATATTCATTTTTACGAGAAAGATAATTCATTGCAATCCCCATTACTAATGATATTGGGCTATACAAAATTCCAAAAATTAAAGCCCCCATTTGAAAAGACATCTTTGTATGAAAGGCTTCGGCAGTAGCTTTAGCAATTTCGCCATCAGGATTTATAAAAAGAGACAATAGAAATAGCATAATAGCAGATTGTAATAAACCAATAATTAGTGAAGTGCGAGTGTGTTTATGCTTATAATGCCCAATTTCGTGTGCTAATACAGCCACCAATTCATCAGTGCTATAATCTTTTATTAAAGTATCATATAAAACAATACGTTTTTTTGATCCCAATCCTGTAAAATATGCATTTGCTTTGGTACTCCTTTTTGAACCATCAATTACGTAAATATTGTCTAGTTTAAAACCAACTTTATCAGCAAAATTAGCTATAGCGGTTCTTAATTCTCCATCTTCAAGAGGTGTTTGCTTATTGAATAGAGGAACAATAAGATTGGAATAAAACATTGTAAAAAATAACATAAGAATACTTAAAACTATCCACGCAAAAATCCAAAAACTAGAAGTAAAAACAAGAAATAACTTAACAATAATACTAAGAATAGCAGCACCTAAAATAACACCTAATATTAATGACTTAATAATATCCAAAACGAAGGTTTTGACAGTAGTCTTATTGAAACCAAATTTCTGTTCAATAACAAATGTAGAATATATAGAAAAAGGCAAACTTAATAATCCCGAACCAAGTCCGAATATACCAAAGAAAATCAAAGCTGATATTATAGGGCTGTCCTCTCCTGCTATATTGTAAGTAAAGCTGTCGATATATGATAAGCCATTAAACAACAACAATAATAATATCGAAATCAAACCAATAATTGATTTAATAAAACTTACTTTACCATTTATTTTTGCATAATCATAAGCTTTCTTAAAAGTATCTTTATTATAAAGAGAACTTACTTCGTCAGGTAAAGGTTTATCCCACTGTTTCATATTCAGATAAGACAACAACTCTTCTGTAATGAAATCGAATATTAATAAAATTACTACCGTATAAAATATTATTTCGCTTAACTCCATATCCTAATATTTAATAACTCCCCATTTGTTTTCTTAAAAACCATTCAAGAGCGATAAGAAAAATTATAACAAACCATATCCAAGGTATTTTTATCAACTCTTTAAATTTCAAATATTGTTTCTGTACGTCTACAATGTCATTTCTATTAAGTAAATCATTAGTCAATTTATCTTTTGTAGTAGCAGTATAAAAAGCACCGCCTGTTTTAGAAGACAAAAGCCTAAGATCATTGAAATTAGCCTGTAAATTAACAGCTTCTAATTGAATTGCATCAACAACAAAATCACCTTTACTTTCAAAATATTTCCCATTGTAATTAAGCTTAGCAACAAAACTATATATTCCCTGAGGAAATTGCCCGGCATTAAGCTTAAAGCCTTCACCATATTTGCTAAAAGCAAAGGGAAATTCTTCACCATTAGCATTTCTAATAATCATCTGAATTTCGGCGTCATTTACTTTCTCGTAATTGTCGTTCAAAAAAGTAGCAAAAAACTCAATGGGCTCAGTTTGATTCACTCTCCTATGATATTGAATATCAAATTTTCTAAATGACTTATTTATACTTATATATCGAATCAATTTCATTATAAAATTATCGAATACTTTATGACGTTTATTTCTTTGAAAATCCATCAAACGCCATTTCCAAAGCCCTTCACCAAAAATAAAAGCATTCCGATATGCATTTTGCTCAGAAATACCTATTAAAGGATATCTAGTACCAACTGAGCCAAGTTTCTGATAAACAATCGGTTTAAAATAATTAGAATAAGTATACTGTCCAAATGGTACAAATAATGGTGGGAACTCCGCTATCTGCTCCTTTATTGTTTTGGTAATAATAAAATCTGAAAAATCTTTATTTAATATTGCAGTTGACTCCAAAATATAATTTTCCTTAGCTCTTAAATTTACTCCTAGTTTTAAAGAATTAAAATAATTGACATCAGTTTTTGTTCCTAAAGTAATTAAAAAAGGAATTCCATCATTCTTAGCCTGTTTTACTAGATTAAAACTTTCCCTGTTTGCATAAGGAAACTGATAAAATATAACTAAATTATAATCTTTTAAATGCCCTTTAAAATCTTTAATAAATTTGTTTTCAACTTCAAACTCTTCACTATTTTCAAAAACTTGTTTTAACGCAGCAATATCCGGACTAGGTGCAGCATATAGCATTATTACCTTTTTCTTGTCACCAACAATATCAATATTTACGACTTTTACATTATTAATTGTATTTACCTCATTTTCAAAGCTATTAACAACAACTCTATAGGAATGAAGTCCCGACTCTTTAGCTTTAACTTTGAATAAAGCTTTTAGCAATTGATTGTCGGAATAAACTTTTTTTATAGTACTAGAAATAAGTTTATTATCCTGATATAAAGAAACCTTCACATCAGTATTTTTTCTGTTCTTAGCCATAACATTTACCTCTATAGGAAAAATATTATCTATAAAAACTTTATTATTATATAGTACTCGTGTTATTGACAAATCAGCATGAGTAATACTATCACCCACTCCAATAGTATAAACTGGAAATGGAAGTCCAGAAGCTGAATAAATATAATTACTTCCTCTATTTATTATTCCATCGGTGACAACCACCATTGCTCCAATATTTCTGTACTGATATTTATTTTTTATCTCCAAAATACACTGGCTAAAGTCAGTATATTTATCTTTAAAATCCGGTCTATAACTTGGTCTTACTTCTGAGCCAAAGGCAAAAATATCCACCGCAAATTTATCTTTCAGTCCTTCAATTATATCAGAGATAAGGACCTTATTATCAGTAGCACAAGAATTTGAATCCCCGACCATTATCATCGATTGACTATTATCTATAGCTACTACTATAATAGGTTTTTCAACTTCTGTTTTCCATGATTTCAACATTGGAGAAAGTAAAAAAACACCTAATGTTGTAAATATAATAAAACGAATACTAAAAAGTAAGATTCTAAGCCAATTTGGAAAATCATCTTTATTATTTTTAAAATATAATAAAGCACTGAACATTGCAGATATAGACACTATCGGCAATAACCACCATAAACTATATGTTGTAGTAAGCTCAAACATTGAAGGGGCAAAGATAGGAGTTATTGTTGTTATTTAAATATTAACCCCTTATTTCTTTATTTTTTTTACAGCACTAACAAATATACTCTCGCTACCGCGAATGTCTCTAAACGCTGGCGCGCGATTTTATCGCGTATCCTCCTAATAACAATCAAACCACAATAAACAAATAAAACTCCAATAACATGATTAATAAGCTAAATTTATCAGGTCCTTTTTCGGTACTTTTATAGCAAAAAAAAAAGAAACCATCTATATTTAATGATCCCTCTTATAGTCCTTACGACTTTTACCCGCTTGATAACCAAGACGTATTGCGGGGAGAGGTTATGAAAACTCGAACTCATATTCCAAAGAAATAGAGTATCTGCAAACTTTCCCCATATAAATATCTTGATGGCAAAGATAATAAATAAGTGTAATTGCAAACAAAAAATTTGAAAGTTGAAATTTGGTAGTAGCTTTGAATTTACCAACCCGAAAGAAAATATTGAATAAGCTTAATATATTCTTCTAATAAAACCCAAAATATCACTAAAAAATAAACTGCAATATTCAAGAAAAACCACCCTCCCAAAAAGCCCACTTTCCACACCCCAACACCCAAAACACGCATTTTTAAGCCAAAAAAAGACAATTTCTAACTTAAAAATCATCGAAAATGGACTGAAAATCATCAAAAAAAGCAAAATACATAAAGAAATATTGTAGAAGTTTCAAAACGTCGTATAAGGCTCAATGTCTGCTTATAGTAGAGTGTACCAATTATTAAGCACTAAGTATTTATACGTAGTGGACTAAGTATAAACACCTGCAATTTAACAATTATTATAACTTTTTGTCTATGTGTGATAATAATAACATAAGCTTTGAGCTTAGCTATTTTGAATCTTGTTCAGATAAAAATAGAAGCTTAAAAATACCTGTTCATTGTTTAGCTTATTAAATTCAAAAAAGATGAAAAAATTAATACTAATCACATTATTACTATTTGCTATTACATACAGTAAAGCACAGCAACTACCCATAGAAACTCAGCCACAAATATGGCTTAGAGCTGATATGCTTACTAATAATCCAAATCAGTGGAAGAATTGTGCAGATAGTAAATATCACGGATTATCACACGGAAATATTGGGCTACCAGATACAACCACTTTTAATTTTCATCAAGTATTTGAAATAAATAACGGAAGACCTCCATTTAAAGTGTCAGGTTTTTATCCTGCAATAGACGACCAATACACTATAATCACAGTTTATCAATTAGCAGATACCAATACCGAATACGGTTTATGGAGTATGCAGCTTGATAGCAGTAAAAATATTAAGCTTAGCAGTACAAAAACAAAAAATCCCAGAAGTTTTATAAGGTATAGCCAAAATGGAAATCAATCGCCAATAATAAACTCATCGAGTCACTCATGGAGTAGAATTATGATTGATAGCACAATAAGTGAATTCCAATTAGCAGGAACAGATTCTTTTCCATTTGTTGGAAAATTTGCTGAGTTTATTGTCTTTAATAATCGACTTAAGCGAATAGACAACGAAAAAGTACATACTTACCTTGCTTTAAAATATGGAATAGGAATTTATTCCCTCAATTATGTAAATTCACAAGATAGTATTCTTTGGAATTATGAAAATGATTCTATCTATAAGTACGATATAGTAGGATTAGGAAGAGATGATAGCTTA
>Ga0256842_1000925_pt1 | contig 25221 bp, 24 predicted proteins | sample 4559240metaG_FD_185973 | JGI IMG/M metagenome (GOLD analysis project Ga0256842, IMG submission 185973) | Hydrothermal vent microbial communities from Guaymas Basin, Mexico - 4559-240 | ecosystem: Environmental > Aquatic > Marine > Hydrothermal vents | place: Mexico: Guaymas Basin | collected... | reverse complement strand
CACTAATAATATCATTTATATTTTGAGAAGGTAAATATCTAATATCGAGAAAAGCAATTGCTTCATTTGGTACAGAATTTATAACTGTTCCACCTTCTATAATTCCAACATTTAGCGTTGGAGGATCTAGTAAATCATGCTCTTCATATTTAAATTTATATTTTTCTAATTCCATTAAAAATCTAGCTAAATGATTAATAGCATTAATACCTTTATGTGGAGCCATTGCATGAGCTTGTAATCCTTTACTAAAAACTTTTACTTTTAAATGTCCCTTTTCTGCAATATTTATTTCAGTCATATTACCAGCATTATCAGGAATAATTGCGTAGTCAGGTTTTGGTGAAATCAAATTATTATCAGCTAAATATGTCATACCATATTCAGACCCTGTTTCTTCATCTGCTACTCCAGCAATCAAAACAGTTATATTTAACTCATTTTCAATGCTTTTTAAATATTTTGCAATAACCATTAAAGACGCCATTAATCCTTTGTCATCCAAAGAACCCCTACCCCACATTCTGTCACCTTTTACAATAGGTTCAAATGCAGGTGTATCCCAGCCTTTGCCCGCAGGAACAACATCTAAATGTGCAGCAAGCATAATAACCGGCCCCTTGCTTCCGATTTGACCAATAATATTTGTTCTTCCCTTTTCCTTTTCATGTATTTGATAAGGGATTTCAAGTTTATTAAATTCATCTTCTACAAACTTTGCAGCTAAATACTCATTTCCAGGAGGATTAGTTGTATCCTGAGAAACTAAATCTGATAAGAATTTAATAAGATAATCTTTTTGATTTTTAAAAAATGTTTTCATAACACTTCCTTAATAATAAATAGGATTAGTATTCTATAATAAATGAATTAATTTTGTAAAGAAATAATAATGTTTTTATGTAAAAAATAAAAAATATCTTTTATTTTATATATAACTAAGGAAATTAATTAGGTATTTTATCAAATTCATTAATAAGTTTACAAAAATAATCATTATCAGATTAAATGAAACTATATTATTTTGTAATCTACGAAGTAGTTTATAAAATAATCATTATCGGATTACGATTAAGCAACTTATATTATTAAACAAGAAATAAAAATCTTGAATAAATATTGATTTTACATTATAAGCTTTATTAGTAACATTAAGAAGGAATTCTTATGATAAATAAAAACAATAGCGAATTACTCGCTCCTGCTGGTAATCTTGAAAAAGCATTTGTGGCTTTTAATTATGGAGCAGATGCAATTTATATAGGAGGCCCAAATTGGGGACTTAGAAAAGCTGCTGGTAATTTTACAATAAAAGAAATAGAAATAATTTCAAAATATGCAATAAAAAACAATAAAAGAGTTTATGTTGTAACTAATATTTACGCCTATGATGAAGATTTAGAAGAATTTGAAAAATATTTAGATTTATTAGATAGTGTTAAAATTTCTGCTGTTATATTTTCAGATCCAGGAATATTTACGATTATAAATACTAAAAAATATAAATTTGAAAAACATTTATCAACACAAGCAAGTACTGTAAACTATGAAACAGCTAAATTCTGGAAAAAACTAGGAGTATCAAGAATAGTACTTGGTAGAGAAACATCTATAGATGAAGCACAAGAGATATCTAAAAAAGCCAATATTGAAATAGAAATGTTTTTACATGGTGCAGTTTGTATGTCATTTTCTGGTAAATGTATGATTTCAAATTTTACAGCAAATAGAGATGCAAATAGAGGAGGTTGTGTTCAATCTTGTAGATGGAACTATAAAGTTAGTGATACTCTAAATGGAACTCCCCTCTTTGATGGCTATCCTCTTAATTCGAGAGATTTACTTGGTATTAATTTACTTGAGGACTTTATATATAAAGGTATAAAATCTTTAAAAATTGAAGGAAGAATGAAGTCAAATTTTTACATAGCTAGAACAGTCTCTATTTATAGAGATGCTATTGATACTATATTAAAATGTAAAGATTTATCAAAAGAAAAATTACAAAAAATAGAAAATGTATCAAACAGAGGCTTTAATGAGTTGTTTTTAAAATCTGAAGCTAAAAACTCAGTAAGACTTGATTCAACAAAATATCAATCCAAAGAAGAATATTTAGGAATAATTGAAGAAATTGAAAAGAATACTGCATTAATAAAAGTAAAGAATGGTTTTAATAATAGTGATAATATTTATCTCTTAACTTCTGATAATAGTGAATATAAAATAAATAAATTTTATGATTATAGCGGGATTCCCTTGGAGAAAGCTAACCCTAATACTGTTGCATTTATTACTATACCTCAAAATACTACTAAATATAATGTTTTATTTAGAAAGAAGTAATCACTATTCACTTATATAAATTCTTGGAACTCTTGTATTTATTTGTGTTAAAATTTCATAGGAAATTGACCCAACTTTATTTGCAATATCATCTGCTGTAATAATTTCTTTTCCACTTTTACCAATAATTATAACTTCATCTTGATTGTATGCCTCTCCATTTCCTATGTTTACAACAATTTGGTCCATACAAACTCGTCCTGCGATACCATACCTATTCCCTTTTATCAGAACTTCCCCTTTATTACTCAATGCTCTTGGATATCCATCTCCATAACCAATTGGGATTGTTACAACTCTTGTTTGCCGGTCAGCTTTCCATGTAGAACCATAAGATACCTTTGATCCCTTTTCAATTACCTTAAAATAGACTACTTTAGAATGCAAGGATAATATTGGAGATAGTTTAAGAACATTTTCAAGGTTACTATCAGGCATATAGCCATAAAGAGCAATACCAGTTCTAACCATATCTAAATGACTTTCTTCAAACCTAATAATAGCACCACTATTGGCAATATGCCTCAATAAATAATAATCTCTCTTCTCAAAAAAAGAAATTGCATCCATAAATTTATCAAATTGTTTATATGTTTCAAATAATTGTTCTGCGTCAGAATTGGCAAAATGAGAATATACCCCCTCAACTACAATATTTTTTAAAAGCAATGAAATCTCAAAAAAATTTTCACTATTATATGAATGAACCCCTATTCTTTCCATTCCTGTATCAATTTTTAAGTGAACTCTCGCTTTCCTACCTTTTTTATATGCAACCCAGTCAATTAATTTTAGCTTATCTATAGAAGACGCAGTAATTATTAAATCATACTCAATAAAAAGTTCTACCTGATAACCACTTAACCCACCTAAAACCAAAATATCTGCTTTAATACCATTTTTTCTTAATAAAATCCCCTCTTCTAGAAATGCAACTCCAAATATTTTTGCTCCGTTTTTTTCTAAAAACTTAGCAATTTTAGTCATACCATGTCCGTAGGCATTCGCTTTTAGAATTGGCATTACAATAGACTTATTTGCTTTATTTTGTAAAATTTCAAAATTTTGTTTTAATTTTCTTAAATTTATTTTTGCATAAGTTGGCCTTAAAGTGAGGTTTTTAATTGCTTCCATTTATGACCTTATCATTTAAATTTCTTCCAGTCCCGTTAAAGAATGCAGAAACCGGCATGGGCTTTTTAGATTGTGGCTGAATTACAACAATATCAATATATCCGTTTTTACAATATATTTTCATAGATTTTTTATTTATTTTTATGGTGCTTGTCTGATAAGCATGATTTTCCTCAACTCCGTTTGCATCAATAACATTGTAAGTAATGTTATCAATTTTAAAATATGTCTTAGGCCATAAACTATAAGCTCTAACTTTGCCTATTAAAGTATTAACATCTTCATTAAAATCAAGAAAACCATCTGATTTTTCTATTTTTTTACAATATGTTGCTTCATAGTGATTTTGAGTTACTCTTTTTATTTTATTATCAATAAAATCAGTAAAAAAACTTTGCAAAGCTTTATTTGCCTCATTTATAAGTTTGTTTTCAAGTGAAAAATAATCATCTCTATCTGTTATTTCAACTTTTTTAATAACAAAAATATCTCCTTCGTCCATTTTTCGGTTCATTTCCATTATTGTAACACCAGTAATCTTATCTCTATTAAGCAAAGCAGATTGAATGGGACTAGCTCCACGATATTTGGGTAAAATAGAAGTATGAACATTAATAGGAAGATATTTTGGTATTCTAAGCACAGAAGGCGGTAAAATCTGCCCATAAGCTACCACTAAAAAGAAATCAGGAGCAAGTTTTACAAGAACCTCTTTTAATTCTTTATTCTTCCTAACTCTTTCAGGCTGAAAAACAGGTAAATTATTTTCAAGTGCTGTTATTTTTACAGGAGGCGGAGTTAATCTTTTTTTTCTGCCAACAGGTTTATCAGGTTGAGTAACAACTCCTAAAACCTCTAGATTATCGTTTTTTAGAACAGATTTTAATACTTCATCTGCAATATGAGGTGTTCCCATAAAAATTATTTTTATTTTACTCATTGTTACCTTCTTTTTTTCTTTTTTACATTTTTTTTCTTTTTTTTGTCTTCAAGCTTTTTTTTATATTTTATCATTTTTTGTGTAATTCTTGAATATTTTAAGGATGAAAGTTTATCAATAAACAATTTACCATTTAAATGATCTATTTCATGTTGTATTGCCACAGAAAGCATTTCATTAGCATCTATTGTAAACTCTTTCATGTTTTTGTCATAAGCTTTTACAGTAACTTTCTCAAATCTTTCGACTTCCTCGTATATTTTAGGAACAGATAAACATCCCTCCTCAATAATAACACTTCCCGCTGATTTAAGTATTTCTGGATTTATAAATATAATAGGATTTCTACTTTCTGTTTCAGGATCTGATATATCAATAACAACAACCCGCTTTAAAACCCCAACCTGTGGAGCAGCAAGACCAACACCATCCTTTTCATACATTGTTTCAGTTAAATTATCTAGAAATTGCAACATTTCATCATCTATTTTATTTATTTTTTTTGAAATTTTTCTTAATTTAGGATTTGGATGTATTAAAACATCTAAAATAGCCATATTTCCTCCTATTTCAACATTTTTTTATAATATTCATTTCTTAATTTCTTATTTTTTACAACATTATAAGCAGATTCTAATTCAAAAATAATATCATCTAAATCGTTTCTATACTTAATTCTTAATTCTTCAGAAGATAAATAAGTACTAAACTGAGAAAATAAATTTCTAAACTTTTCCTCTATATACTGCTCATTATCATTAATATTTATACCTAATAAATTAAAGTAATTTTCCTTTTTTATTTTATCCATCCATATCCTTATTCTTCGAGAAATATTTTCATCAACACTCGTTGAAGAAACAATAAAATCATCTGAACTTTTATTTTCTTTAATAATGCCTAGAATTTTAAAAAAATATAAAGCATTAATTATATAGTTTTTGTCATATTTGGTAAAAAAAGCTTGAATTTCTGTTATGGATTTACCATTTTTTACTTCATTTAATATATTAATCATTTCTTCATTAAATTGATTTTCATTTAAAATAATATCATTGGAGATTGATAAGTATTCTGGCAATTTTAATTTATTTTTTAAATAATTTATAAAATTATATAAAAAATTCAAATAATCACTAAAAACCCTTGAATTATTATCACAGTTATTATTGATTTCAAAATCACCACTATTCAAACTAATTATATTTCTAAACAAAAAAGAGAAAAAATCCTTCAAAATAATATTCTTTTCATGCTTAAACACGCTATTACTAGCAATATACAGATCTAACTGCTTTTTTATTGGGTAAAGATAGATATCTTTATTGATACTTGAAATATAGCCATATTTTTTTAAAAAATATTGAAAATTATCAGTTTCTTTAAAGCTTTCAATATTAGTTATTTCTCCATTATAAAAATTAATAATATAAATTTCAGTATTTTTCTTGGTTATTACAAGCTTACCACTAAATTTTTCTTTAAAAATATGAAGAATCACTTCGTAGACAGGTATAAATCTAATATTTCCTTTTTTTATTAAAATATCATTAACATAAATACCTTTAAAAGATGAATATTCTTCAATTAAAACGCTATCGTCTAGCTCTACTTCTTCTTTAGTACTTAATAATAATTTATTCTCAACTCTAGTTAGTTCCTCATTGCTGATATTTTCAATTCTTGATTTTTTTATTAAATCAAAAAATAAATTTAACTTATCTCTTATAATTATTTTTTCAGTATCCAATATCTCAAAATCACTAAAATCAGAATGAAATAAAGTAACGATATACCCTTTATCCAAGATACTCTCAATTTTAAATTTATTATCAAAGATTAAAAATAGTGAATTTACATTACTATCATAATCATCTATCACTAAGAATTCAAATTCTAAATTTAGAGATTTTGCACTATCTATTTTATCGGTATATATTTTTTTCATTGGATCTATTACTAATTAGCCTCATCTGGTTTAGGAGTATAAATTTCTATTGTTTTATCAACAAAAAAATCTCCTTTATTAACTTCTCCACGACTATTAATAGTGTTCGTAAGACCACCCACAACCCAAATCCTATTATTTTTATCAATTACAACTGAATGTCCGAATCTTGGTTTGTTTAATGAAGGTAACGGAATAAATGCTTGTTGAGAATTAATATCTTCAAATGAAATAAACGCAACGCTATTGATTGCATCAAAATCATCATTACTATCCTTTTTCAAGCCAGCTACAAAAAGTAGCCCTTCTTTACCATTATAGCTATATGTTAAAATTTGAGAGAATACAGTATCTTTAAAATCACCACTAATTGTATAAGTTGCTACTTCTCTACCGTCTTGTTGGTAAACATATATTTCATTATTGATACCATTAAATTTAATTCCATCATTAGTATGACTAAATTTTAATCCTCCAAGAACATAAGTTAGGTCATTGCTATGAAAAACATGAGGTTTATATAAACTTCCGAATGTTAAAGTGCCAGAAACACCTTCTATTGCCAAAGAATTATTGTATTTAATTTTATAATTGTTAAGTAAATTTGAAATACCACCAATAATAAAAGAAATAAAGTTCCCTTCATTATTTAGTGTATCTATTATTCCTGCTCCAATAGAATAAATGCCATGTGGATTATTTGTAGTAACAAAATTACAATTACTAGTAGACATATTACATTCTATAACTTTATCAAAATAAGAATCATCATTAAAAAACTCATTTTTTCTACCATTTAAAACAAAAAATTTATCATCAGTTCTAAAAACATTAAAATCTACTAAAATATCATTACCTAAATCAGTATTTAATGAAAAGTTACTAATTATTCCTTTGTTATAAACATCTATTAAATTTGTTCTATTTCCTGCTTTTTTAGGAAAGATAAAAGGAGCCCTATTGCTTATTTTGGCTTCTGCGGCTCCACCAACAAAATAAATATCTTCATTATTGTAGGAAAGTGACTGATGAAGAATTCTAGTTTCAGATAATTTTAAAAAATTGTTGTCTTTATCTCTTAATAAATTTGATGACAAGTTATTAGTATCAATTTTCTGGACTAAAACACTACCTTTTAAATTACAACCATATCCTTCAGCATTAATTAAACAAGTTTCAGCATAACATTCAGAATCCGGTAAATCAAATTTATGATCATTAGCAACTAAACAAGCAACACAATCATCATCATCTCCCCCCTGAGCTTTACACTCTGTTGCATCAATAACATCATAACATGATGTATAATTACCTTCACCATCGGTATTGCATATCCAATCTTTACCTTCATTATTTAAATCTTTTGCACTACACTTAAAATTTAAATCATCTGTGCTAGATTCATCACACTGTAAGTTTTTAATTCTTTTTAAGGTTTTATTAGTATATAATGCTCCACCTGATAATATAATATCATCATTAAGCATTGTTACATCCATAAAGGCAACTGCTTGATGCATTTCAGTTGAAGAAAATACAAATGAATTAATCTTAGATACCGATATTTTCACATTATTAACATCATTTATGTTTATTTTAGATATAGAGCTTCCAAGCCAATCTCTATCACCAGAACAATTAGGCTTTATATAACCTGAAAATTTAAATAAATAACTATCACTTTTATCTAAATCAAAAGTAACTTCTTTATTTTCAGAATAATCCTTACATGATTCATATAATTTTCCAAAAGGTTTTCCAGCTTCGTCTATTTCTTGTGCAGTAACTTTAAAAGAAGATAAGCCCTCAAAAGTTGACAAAGGAGTAATTTTCATACCTATTGCTGTATCATTATTATTTATATCACCGCAAGAAATAAAAACAAAACTTAAAAGAAATAAAAATATTATCTTATTAATCATTATAATCTCCTTAAAATGTTATAACTACATTATGAGAAGAACTATTTGAAGGTTCGTCTCCATTTAAAAGAATAACAGTAACAACAGTCGCAGTTATTACAGCTCCTGTAACTCCCCAAAGCCACCATTCTTGATACCATTCTTTTGGTTTTTGATTAGAGTTGCTATCTTTTGTTAAATCCAATGTTTCATCTTTTTTTACTAAGTTAGACTTAACTTTATTACTTTTATTATTAGCAACAATCTTTTTATTATCCTTTTTAAGGGCAGGAATAACTATAGGAGATAATTTTAAATCAAGTGTTTCTATTTTATTTTCAGACAAAAAAATTTCCTTTTTAATAGGCTCATATCCTTCTTTTTTTATTAAGATTCCATATTTACCTGGTTTGAGAGTCTTATTTGTTAAAGTTATTGGAGTTACACCAATTTTTTTACCATCAAGATAAACATCTGAAACAACTCCATTTGTTGTAACACTAAGAAGCCTTGTTTCTATTTGCTTTTCTTTAATTTCAAACATAGCTCTTAATGCTTTATCAATATTTTCATTCATTGCTTTTTTACTAGATAAATTACCAAGTAAACGACCTTTTTTTAGTTTTTTAGTTTTAACATCCAACAACCTTAAAATTAATTCATATTTACCTCTTTGAAAACTAACAGTTCCATAAACAATAAATTTTACTTTCATCATTTTAGCAATGGAAACCATACAAGCTTCATTAGGACTATCGCATGCAAACATCATATACAATTCTTCTAAGTCCATTTTAGGGGCTGGTATAATTCTATATTTATCTGAAACAAGCCTTGTAACCTCATCTTTTAGATAAGAATACATATGTTTTGAAATCTTTTCAACCTTTGGTGTTTTGATTTCAAATTGTAAGATACCAAGAGTAGGCTTTTTGGCATAGATAGATGATGTTAGTAGAATTAAAACTAATGTAATTAATACTGATTTACTCATAAATACATCCTAAAAAAAATGATATTGTATACTATCAAATGAGTAATAAATTGTCAACTTATATAAGAATTTAGTAAATTAATTAATATAAAATTATTTTAAACATAATTTGCATTATGAATAAAGCTTATGATACTTTGTCTATATTCCTATGCAGGAGGGTTAAAAAAATAATGAAAGATATAATAATTACAATTTTTATTTTAACGCAATCATTAGTAATATCAGCAAATGACAACTTAAATATGAAATCCTTATATAAAAAATATTTAACATTTAACAAAAATAATATACCAATAGTTAAAATTGGAATATCTGAAACAAAAAAAAATATTAAAATAAAGATTCTTGAAAACATTAAAATAAATAAGATTAATATCCCTAAAAACGAAGAAATAGAAATAAGACATACAATTATTAACAAAGGAGATTATTCATTGTGGCTTATTTTTGATAAATATCCATATAACATAAAACCTAATTTGGCACTATATCAAAAATATATTAATAAATTATCAAATTTAAAAAATAAAAAACTAGAAGTAGCCCATATTGGAAATTTATCTGTGATTAATGGTAATATTATTGATATCAGAAGGCAATTAATTATATTTGGACCATTTAAAAATAAGATTGAAGCACAAAGGATCAAGCAAAAACTATACATAGATCTAAGACTCAAAACAGAGTTTTATGCTAAAATCAAAACATATCCATCTGCTGAAATAACAGTAAGATATAAAAACAAAATAATTAGTAAAAACAATAATATATTAAGATTAGATGCTAATTCACTTGAACTAGTTAATTTAGATTGGGGATTCATAAAAAAGAAAAAAATAACACTAAGGGCAAGAGGGGAATTAATATTTACAATAAATTTAAATCAAAAATTAACAATAGTAAATAAAATAGACATAGAAACACTATTAAAAGGAATTATACCTGCTGAAATATTTGCATCTGCACCCAAAGAAGCACTAAAAGCCCAAGCTGTTGCAGCAAGGTCTGATATTTTAGCCAAAATAGGAACAAGACATTTTCTTGACCCTTTTGATATCTGTGGAAATCAACATTGTCAAGTTTACAAAGGTAAAACAATAGAAAATAAAAAAACAAATAAAGCAATTAAAAACACAAAAGGTATGGTATTAATTGATAAAGAAGGAATAATAGATGCCTACTATAGTGCAAATAGTGGTGGCTATACAGAAAATAATGAAAATGTCTGGCTTGCAAGAAGTAGAATTTCACTTAGAGGAAGAGATGATTTTATAGACTGGAACAACTCTGGAATATTTATGATAGGAATTACAAATAGTAATCTAAAAAAGTTTATAGATTCTCCTCCTAAAACCTATAGTCAAGAGTCATCTTATTCAAGAGAAGGCGTTTTTAGGTGGAAAAAAACTTATAATATTGATAAGTTAAATAATTTCATAAAAAAATATCTAAAAAAATACAAAATCAATAAAAAATGTTTACTAAAAGACTTAAAACCTAAAGGAAGAGGAGTAAGTGGGCGATTAATGGCTTTAAGAGTTATATGCAAAAATTCTAAAGGCAATTTTACCGTTTATGGAGAATTACAAATAAGAAGATTTTTAGGCTCACTAAAATCGGCTATGTTCTATATGAATAAAACCTATAATAATAAAAAACAACTAAATAAAATTGAATTTATAGGTGGTGGCTGGGGGCATGGTGTAGGAATGTGCCAAACGGGAGCAATAGGAATGGCCGAATACAAAAAAAGTTTTAAAGAGATTTTAACTCACTACTATACTAACTCTAAACTAAAGAAATTATATTAATTTTCATTATTTTTTAAATAATCTCCAGTTTTAGGCTGATAAAAATCATAATAACTTAATTCTCCATTTACATTTTGTTCTAAATTTTTAAACAATGAAGGAATACTCCACATTCTTACATTATCAATATTATTTATATCATAAACAAACATAGTTAAGTGTAAATGAGGTAACAAACTAACTCCACTATTCCCTACTCTCCCTATGTAGGTACCTTCTTCAAGTACATCACCTACTTTGATACACTTAACATCATTAATATCCCTTTCACAATTATTGTTTTCAAGCATAGGTATTGAGTTTTCTTTTAAATGTAATAAATAAACATAATAATTTCCATTTAATTTCACACCAAGCATATTTGCTTCAGATTCATCAATATACTCCCCTGGTACATTATCAGGATGATTGTCATGAATTTCAAAAACAGTAGCTTCAATGGGTAAATAAACTGGTTTATTATAAATATAATAATCTTCGTTATTTAAACCATCATTTTGAAAATTGTTTTCATTAACATCATTTATAACAAAATCATAAGCAAAATCTCCATAGCCACTTTCTTCTTTATGATAGCCTTCATTACCTTCTATTACAAAAACTTCTTCATTAAATGGTAATTTCAATAAAAAGTTATTGGTTTTCAAGAAGTTTAAATAGTTTTCAATACTTAAATAATTACTTGAAGTTTCTATCTTATTTATTTGATAAGATGAAATTATCATAACGCTTCTATCTCCGGTATTTTGAAAACCATCCTCTATAAATAATGCATAAGTAAATTCATCACTGCTATCCCACCACCATTTACTATGGTCATAAACTGATATCAAATTTCCTTGATAAATATCATTATTTTCAGTATATATCCTAGTTAAGCCACTAGGGATAGCTGTTTCCTCACAAGTTTGATTATCATTATTACAAATTTGGTATTCATTACATTTATAATTGCAAGGATCATTATCAAATAATTTTATAGTAAATTCTTTTTCTAACTTTTTATAATTATAGAATATATTACTATTTTCTGGAGCATTAAGCACTTCAATAGTAAAGCTATATTCTTTAATTTCATCATCTGCTAATCCACTAAGAACACCGTTTTTACTTAAATTTATTCCTTTAGGTAGCTCTCCTTTGATAATACTAAAAAAATACTCACCTTGTGGGTAAGATAATTCAATTTTTTGAAAATACTCTTTGTATAAATAAGCATTATTTAAACTTTTTGTAAAAACAGAAAACCTTTTATTGTTTCCACAAAAATTTTTATTTAAATCATAATCTTTTTGACAAGTTCTATTATTATCACATTCATAAGAATATTCACAGTCAATTCGTTTACTACACTCCCCATCAAGAGCTTGTAAATCATTAAACTTACACTCGAAATTATCATTACAATCACTTGGTTTTACACATTTTTCAATGATATAGCTCTTATCAGTTTCATTACCACACGACAGTATCAAAAAAACTACAATAAAAAAGAAAAAAATTTTCAATTATATCTCCATATTTTCAATTATATTATAAAATACTTCAAAAACCGAATCAGAATTAATAACTCCCATATCAGTAAAATAAATTAGATTTTCTCTAAACTCAATAAACTTTCTGAGAGACTCATAATTATTATTATCTTTAAATAAGTTAAATAAATTAACTCCCGTTTGGAGTAAAAAATCATCATAATTAATATATAATTTTCTCATTTCACTGTAGAACTTGTCAAAAACATAGTCTTTTTTAGTTAAAATATTTAGCGTTTTAATCTCTTTAACACTATTACTTAAATAATTTCTTAGTTTTTTCTCATTTTCAGACCTTACAACAGTATCTTTATCATAATAATAAGAATGAGCACCCGTTCCTACTCCTATATAAGGATAAGATGTCCAATAAAGCATATTATGTTTTGATTCATAACCCACTTTTGCAAAATTTGAAATTTCATATCTTTTTAATCCTGTTTTTTCAACACTTTCATTTATTAGATTATACATTTTAAGCTCAATTTCATCATCAAGAGCTTGGATTTTTCCCTTTTTTCTCCACTTATAGAAAAATGCTCCCTTTTCATAAGATAAGTTATAAATAGACAAATGTGGAGGTGAAAACTTTTTTATAAACTCTAAATCCATTTTTAATTCACTAATCGTTTGAGTAGGATAACCATATATTAAGTCAAAAGAATAATTTTCATTTTTTAATAGGAAACAAGCATCTAAAGCCTGCTTTTTATTGTGATTTCTCCCTAGAACCGTAAGTCCATTTTCATTAAATGTTTGTATTCCCAAAGAAAACCTATTTACACCAAGTGATTTATAAAAATCTATTTGTTTTTTAGTTACAAATTCTGGGTTAAGCTCAATTGTTACTTCTTCTATGTTGGTAACATCAAGATGTTTAAATAATTTTAAATAAAAATCATTAGTTACTAAATTAGGAGTTCCACCTCCAATGTAAACAGTTTTCCATTTTTTATTATAAAAGCTTAATTCTTGTATCAATTTATCTAAATAATCACTTTCTGGAATATTTTTTAAGATATTTACATTAAAAGCACAATAAAAACATTTTTTAGCACAAAAAGGAATATGTACATACAAACCATACTCTTTATTTATAAAAGGATTTTTCATGTTCTCCGTCATTAAACCTGTATGATACATAATAAATTGATACGATTATTACATATACTTTTTAACATTATAATCAGAATAAAAATTAAAGCAAGAATAAGGCTTTTATTTGTATTTATTTAAAAACTATGATAAGCTTCGTTCGCTTTATATTTGGGGGAAAATGTATGAGCTAAAAGAAAAAAAAGGAAGACATAAGCTATTTAGCTATTTATTAATTATTGGCTTAGTTATTAGTACACTTATTACGATTACAATAACATCAGTTTACTTATATTTTAATTTCCCTAAAAATAAAATACTATTTACAGCTCTATTTCCAATGTTTATGTATCCATTTAGCTATATTGTTTATAAAATATCTAAAAAAGGAAATACCCAAAAAGGCTTAAAAATATATATAATAGGGACTACAGTTGTTGTAATTCTTGCAGTTTTTTTATTTAAAGGAGCATTATCGGCAAGTAATAATTTATTTATTTGGATAGTTTTAGTTAGTGGAACTTTAATAAAACCTAAATATGCCTTACTTACTAGTATTTCTTTTACCATTTATGTTATACTCCTAGCAATATTACAATATTCTGGAATCTATACTCCAATAACAGGTAATCCTGACAATGTTTCATTAATACTAAATGTAATATACAATACTTTGGTTATGGTTCTTGCTGTAGGATATTTAACTTACCTAAATATGACATTTTTAAATCAAACCAAAAAAGAATTACTATATAATGCAACACATGATTCTTTAACAAATCTATTAAATAGAGCAGGCTTACAAGAAGCCCTAACTGAAATACTAGAACAACACAATAACAATAAAATAGCATTATTATTTATTGATTTAGATAATTTCAAAGAAATAAATGATAGATTAGGACATGATGCAGGAGACAAACTTTTAATAGAAATATCAAATAAACTAAAAGAAACTGCTTCTCAATATTATCAAATAGCAAGATTTGGAGGTGATGAATTTATATTGTTTATGGAATATAATTATTCATTTGATAAATTAAAAAATAAAATAAATAATAATATACTAAAATTATTTAACATCCCTTATACCGTAAATCAACACGAATTTGAAATTACAGCAAGTATAGGAGTTAGTATTTATCCTGACAACTCTAATACAAGAAAAGAATTAATCACACATGCTGATATTGCAATGTATAAAGCCAAAAAAGAAGGGAAAAATAGAATTCAATACTATCATCTTGATTTAAAAGATATTATAACACAAAAAATTGATATCAAAAATAAACTTAGAAAAGCAATTTCAAAAAATGAATTGATTATTCATTATCAACCACAAACAGATATAAAAGATAATAAAATATTAGGTTTAGAGGCACTAATTAGATGGAAGCTTAACAATGAAATGATCTTTCCTGACCAATTTATTCCTATTGCAGAAGAAAGTGGATTAATTGTTGAAATTGGAGAGTGGATACTAGAAAAAGCTTGTAAAGATTTAAAACAATGGCATGATAATGGTAAAAAGCTATCTATCTCCGTTAATATGGCTACATTACAATTTAAGCAACCAAATATTGTAGAAAGAATAAAAACAATTATTGAAAACACACAAATTGACCCTAAATACCTAGAATTAGAGATAACAGAAACAGGATTAATGGAACAAGATAATTCTATTATTGATAAAATAAGCCTATTAAAACAAATAGGTGTAAAAATCAGTATAGATGATTTTGGTACAGGCTACTCCTCTTTAGCCTATTTAAAACAATTTAATGTAGATAAAGTAAAAATAGATAAGTCGTTTATTTGGAAACTTGAAGAAAACGAAGATGATAAACCAATAATCAAGGCAATTATAGCAATGAGTCAGAATTTAAACCTTGAAATAATTGCAGAAGGTATAGAAACAAAATATCAAAAAGATTTTTTAGAAGAAAGTGGCTGTAAATTATATCAAGGATATTATTATTCAAAACCGGTAAGCAAACAGGAGATAGAAAACTTAATTATAGAAGAAAATTCTCCTAAAAAGTAACTACAAATTATAATTTACTGTCAGAATATGTTATAACAATAAAATATTTTAGGATATGTAATGAGAGGATTAATCCAAAGAGTAAAGTCAGCATCAGTAACAGTTGAAAAAGAAGTTATTTCATCAATAAATAAAGGCATCTTGCTTTTTGTTGCAATTCATGAAGATGATACAAATAAAGATTTTGACTATATAATTAATAAAACATTAAATCTAAGAATTTTTGAAAATGAAGATGGTAACTTTGATAAATCATTACTTGACCTAAATCTTGATTTATTAATTGTGTCTCAATTTACACTCTATGGGGATACAAGAAAAGGCAGACGCCCTTCTTTCAGTCGTTCAATGCCCGTAAGTAAAGCCAAGCTCTACTTTAAAGAATTCATTAAAAGGTTTAAACATGAGTATCCAAACATAAAAACTGGTAAATTTCAAGCAATGATGGATATTTCACTCATAAATGATGGTCCCGTTACAATTTTTCTTGATAGTGATAGGAAATTTTATTAAAATTAATATTTATTTTCATAACTCCATCTGCCTATGGCAGAGTTTTCCATTTTACTAAAATAAACTCATTGAAACTTTTTTACAGACACATGCAAAAATCATAGCTTTTTAGCTTCCCTAACAAAAACTTTTTCACATTTTAATTCATCTTCATGCCCCTTCATTAATTCAGTATCACAATCCTTTAATTCTATATTGGTAAATTTTATACTTCTATGCATTCTTGTAATCCTTACTCCACCTGAAATAGACTCGATTTTATATGATACCTTACCGACAACACACTCTTTTTCATTACCATATCCTTGTGCTTCTTCATATTCATCAAGCATAGTTCCAAATTCAGTTTCACAACTAGATTTATCATTACTTTTGCATTTATACATTTCATTAAATTTTGTCCCCATTATGCTTTCTTCTCTTAAAGTAAAAAACTCAAAATCATCATAGGAAATAGGTCTAAATTCACCAGAGCATGAATTTTCTTGTTTTTCATACTTAGTAGTTTCATAAAAACCATCATAATTACTATCTTCTCCACAAGAAACAATAAAAACAGTAAGGATTAATACTATTAGAATACTAAATTTTCTCATTTTATCTCCCAAATAAAAGCTTAGACTAAGAAATTAATACCTTTATTCAAAAAATCTTACTACTTGAAGAAGTTTAAGTGATAAATACAATGAAATATGAAAAACAAACTTTCATTTTTGAGACTTAGGCTCAAAAATCCGTGTAAAACACCCTTTTGGTGGTTGAAACGGCCCCTAGCCTCAGTCCAACACACCAATCAATACCTTCTTATTAGGTAAATACCATATCTGATACTTACTAGCAAAAATTTGGGTATTATTTTCTAGCAAAGTCATTTCAACAACTGAGTCATTGATATTTATCATTTAAAGCTTCAATTCTTTCCTTATAAGAATCAGAGATAAATACTTAATAAAAAGCATACTTAATTAATAATCCTAATATGAAGTATTATAGTTCCTAAAATTAAATTACACTAATCTCTAAAAACAAAATAAACAGCCAAAATAATTAATAAAAATGCAACACCATGATTCCATTTCAAAGATTGATTCTTAAATGCTAACAAGGTAAATCCAGTAAATACAATCAGAGTTATTACCTCTTGAATTACCTTTAACTGAACTAAAGTGAAAGGACCACCATTACCTTCAAAACCAATTTTATTTGCAGGTACCTGAAAGGCATATTCAAATAAAGCAATAGACCAGCTTATAATTACAATAGAGAATAAGCCTAGTTTATTAAAACATTTCCATTCAGAAAACTTTAAATGTCCATACCATGCAACTGTCATAAATGTATTGGATAAAATAAGGAGTCCAATTGTTAAATATACTTTCACTTACAACCTCTTTCATAAAAACATGAATTCCCTAAGATAAATAGCAAAATATATAATATAGTTTTCACAATTCCTCAACCTAGTTAAGTTTTAGTATATATTTTATAAAAAATAATTGCAAATATCTTAAAAAGTAATATATTTTTACAAATACTATGTGAGGAGTAAAAATGAAAATATATGGAATTAAAACATGTAGTTCAGTAAAAAAAGCTTTTAAATATTTTAAAGAAAAGAATATTGAGTATGAATTTATTGATTTAAAAAAAGATGCACCTGATTGTGATAAAATTGAAGAGTGGCTAAAAAACACTCAAATAGAACTTTTATTTAATAAAAGAAGCCGTAAATATAGGGATTTAAAGTTAAAAGAACTCAATCTTGATGAAAATGGTATGAAATTATGGCTTTGCAAGGAGTTTTTACTTGTAAAAAGACCTGTTATTGAATTTAATGAAGAATTAATTATTGGTTTTAATAAAGATAAATATAATGAAATATGGAAAAAATAATCTTAATTATTTTGAGACCTAGTCTCAAAATTAATATGAAAATAATTTTATAAAAATTAGTTGAATATTCCATGTAAAACGCCTTGCATGGTAAATTCTATATTCGCCCCATCATTTAATGGCAAGCTGGTTGTAATGGTAAAAGAATAAAAAATCATAAAAAAAATAAAAAAACAACTTTTAATTATAAAAAAGATTGATTTTTACAATTAAAAGAAATAGAATGGCTTTGATATATTTTAACGACTCTTATTTTGGAGGAAAAACTATGATAAAAGCTTTTATTGAAGTAGATGTTGAGATATGCAAAGGATGCGAATTATGTATACCTGCATGTCCACCTAAAGTTGCATGTTTAACAATGTCAAATGAAGTAGAAGGGCAAACCCCAAATACTAATGCGAAAGGCTATCATTTTGTTATGCAAGTTAAAGACAATTGTATAGGTTGTGGTAACTGTGCTATAGTATGTCCTGATAGTGTAATTACTGTTTATAAACTAGCAAAAGAAAAGAAAAAATAAAGGAGGAGATAATGAGTGAAAAGTTATTAATGAAAGGAAATGAGGCTTTAGCAGAAGCTTCTATACGAGCAGGAATAGATGCTTATTTTGGCTATCCTATTACTCCTCAAAGTGAAATTTTAGAATATTTCTCAAAATGGCTTCCAAGAAAAGGAATTGCATTTGTTCAGGCTGAAAGTGAAGTTGCATCTATAAATATGGTATATGGTGCTGGTGGTTGTGGAAAAAGAGTTATGACTTCAACTTCTTCTCCTGGATTTTCTTTAATGATGGAAGGTGTTTCTTATATTGCATGTGCTGAAATTCCATGTGTATTAGTAAATGTACAAAGAGGTGGCCCGGGTCTTGGAACTATACAACCTTCACAAGGTGATTATTTTCAAGCAACCAAGGGTGGCGGACATGGGGATTACAGAATGATAGTTCTTGCTCCTAATTCTGTTCAAGAAATGGCTGATTTTCCAGGTCTTGGCTTTAATTTAGCCGAAAAATACAGAATGCCTGTACTTATTTTAGCTGATGGTGCATTAGGCCAAATGATGGAAAAAGTTGAATTTAAAGAATATAAAAGATGGGAAGCAGATATGTCTTGGGCAACAACAGGTAAGACACCTGATAGAGAAGCAAATATTATTACTTCTTTATTTATAGAGCCTGAAGTAATGGAACAAGTTAATTTAAAACTACAAGCTAAATATAAAAAAATAGAGAGAGAAGTTTTAGAATATGAAGAATATCATACTGATGATGCAGAAATAGTTATCGTTTCTTATGGTATCTCATCAAGATTATCTAAAAAAGCTGTTGATTTAGCAAGAGAACAAGGAATTAAAGCAGGGTTATTAAGACCTATTACTTTATGGCCCTTCCCTACTAAACCAATATCAGATTTAATTGAAAAAGGTGCAAAAGGCTTTCTATCTATAGAATTAAGTGCAGGACAGATGATTGAAGATGTTAGACTTGCATCAAATGGTAGAGTTCCAGTTAAACACTATGGAAAAATGGGAGGAATTATTCCTGCTCCAGAAGAAATTGTTGATGAAATCAAAAAAATGATGGAGGAAAAATAATGGCTAAAGAAAAAAAATATATAGAAAAAGATGGGCAAAAATTTGAAGTTGTATGGGAAAAGCCAAAGGGTTTAAAAGACAAACCTATGCACTATTGTCCTGGTTGTGCTCATGGTACTTTAGAAAAATTTATCATGGAAGTTCTTGATGAAAAAGATTTAAAAGAAAAAACTATTGGGGTAGCTCCTGTTGGTTGTTCTGTTTTTGCTTACGACTATATGAATGTTGATATGCATGAAGCTGCTCATGGTAGAGCAACTGCTGTTGCTACAGGTATTTCAAGAGTATTTCCCGACCACTTAGTTTTTACAATTCAGGGCGATGGAGATTTAGCAGCTATTGGTACAGCAGAAACTATTCATTCATGTAACAGAGGAGAAAATATTATTATTTTCTTTGTAAACAATGCTATATACGGTATGACTGGTGGGCAAATGGCTCCTACAACTTTAGGAGGTCAAGTAACTTCTTCTTCTCCCGATGGTAGAAACTTGGCAACTATGGGTTACCCTATTAAAATATCTGATATGGTTGCAATGCTTCCAGGAACTCACTATGTTACAAGAGTTGCATTTAATAATCCTACTAACAGTAGAAAAGCCAAAAAAGCAATAGAAAAAGCTATTGATTACAGCTTAGAAAAAAAAGGAACTTGCCTAGTAGAAATCGTTGGTAACTGTCCTTCTGGTTGGAAAATGACGCCTTTAGAATCTTACGATTGGTGGGAAGAAAATATGATACCTTACTACCCACTTGGAGTTATCAAAGATAAGGGTGTTTTAGTAGAAAAAAAAGGAGGTAAATAATGCTACAAGAAGTTATTTTTGCTGGATTTGGCGGGCAAGGTGTTTTAACTATTGCTAAAAATATTGCTTATTCTGCTATGTTGGAAGAAAGAGAAACTTGTTGGTTTCCTACTTATGGCCCAGAAATGAGAGGTGGAACAGCTGGTTGTACTGTTACAGTTAGTGATAAACCTGTTTCTTCTCCTATTTTGGCTAAATTTGATACAGGTGTTATTCTCAATCAACCTTCTATTGCTAAATATGAAGCTAAGATTAAATCTGGTGGATTAATGATATGGGAATCTACAAATATTGTAAATGGCCCTACAAGAACAGATATTACCAATGTCCCTATTCCTGCTTACAAAGAAGCTGTAAAATTAGGAAATAGAGTTGTTATGGGAATGATTTTACTTGGTGCATTTGTTCAAAAAACAGAGGCTGTTAAAATTGAAACTATTCTAGAAGTATTAAAGAAAACACTTCCTGAAAGAAGGCATAATCTTATTCCTTTAAACGAAAAGGCTTTAAGAAGAGGATATGAATTAGCTGAAGCTATTAAGTAGGGGCTGTTTCAACCATTTTTTATGGAAGAGCGGCACAGCCGTGCCTTTTTATCTGCCAAAAAAAATGTTTTCCACAAAAAATTAAGCCCGATGGTCTTAATTTTGTCGTTCAAGCATCATGCCACAAAGTGGCAGGGCAAGCCTACATGATGTTTTCACTTGGGAGAAAATATGAAAAATATTTTAATAATATTAGTGATAAACTTAATTTTAGTCTCTTGCAATAAAAAAGATACTAGTGAAAAACATAATAAAATCACAACTAAAGCTACAATACAAAATAACACTAATGAATCAGTAAAGAAAGCTAATTCTAAATCAGCTTCAGAACAAGCTTCAAAAGAAGTAATATCTAATATTAAAAACGATTCAGTAAGTTTGAAAACACTAATTAAGTCTGAAGTCGGGCAAGTAGATTTTGATAAAATAGTAAGATTAGATTTTAGAGGAAGAGGAATAAAAGATATATCATTTTTATCTAATTTTAAAAATTTAATATATTTAAATTTAACTAGAAATAAAATTACTGACATTTCAGTATTAAGTAATTTAACAAATTTAGAACAAGTTTATTTATCTAGTAATCAAATTAAAGATATTTCTCCCTTAAAAAATTTAAAAAAACTTGAAATGCTTAATATTGCTAATAACAAAATAACAGATATTACCGCACTAAAAGATTTAGAAAACTTGAAAAAGCTTAAGTTATCAGCAAATAATATCAAAAATTATTCTGCGGTTAAAAAGGTTAAGAAAGTAATAAAATAAATAAATTAATCAAAATTATATTCAGACAATAAAACTTTCCAGTCCATTTTTTCAATATTGCTTAATATCTTTAAATTAATATTATGCTTTAATGATACAGGTAAATCTTTATTCATTCCCATAGCATAAAACTGAGGATAATATTTAATAGGGAGAAGTCTATACTTTTCTAATTTAAATGAGCTATATAATAAGGAGTAGAAAAATCCATTTTTTTCGATCTTTTACTTGTTATTGTAAGCGGAGATAGAGCAATATCTACTGTTCTATCACTCAATCCTTTTAATAAATCATTAAAACTTAACTCAACATACTTATATTTAAGGTTATTCTCTTCTGCAACCTTTTCCCATAACCAAACAGATGGACCTTGCAATTTTCCATTAGATTTAACTACAAAAGGTGATGACAACTCATATCCTACGGTTAAAACTTTATTTTCTTGTGAATATATGTCTATGATTGTTAAAAAAAATAGTACCGCTATAAACAAGTATTTCATAACTCTCCCAAGCTTAAATTAATGAATAGAATAAAGATTAATAATCTACTCCACAACCCTATACTTAATCATCAATGACGGTCCAAACGCAGGCCCCCTTTCATCAAAATCATTAATGCTTCGTAAACCCAAAATATAGGAATAACAAATTATTATATATTATTTTAATAATTTGTGCAAAAACATTATTCTAATCAAGAGATTTATTAAAATTAAACAATATCCAGAATGGTTTCTTTTGATTTATTAAGATATCCTCTCTGCTTAGATAATAGTTTAAAGGAGGTGCAAATAATCAAAATATTGGTTTATACCCAATAGGCTGTAATTAAAGAATAAGTTAAATATATAAATATACTTTTATATAAAAGTATCCTAATTGGAGTGAAATAAAAAATAAAAACAAAAATTTTAAGTATTTTATCTATCAAACTTGAAATAATTAGAAAAATAATTAATAATACAGTTTTCTATAATAGGAGTTGCTTTTATGGAAAACCGTGGAAAGCTATCAATCTTTTCTTGTGATGCAGGTAAACCATTTTTTAACAGAGTATTTAATGAATTACAAAAAATCAATAAAAGGTATTTTGGAACATTAGGTATTAAAAATATTCATACCCCAGGAACAATTGAAACAAAATTTGCAAACGGAGAAATAAAGACAGAAATCAAGAACTATATTAGAGGGAATGATGTATACATTATTCAGGCATTTGATAGTCCACAAATGAATGATATAAATTCACTTCATGATAATATAATGGCTCTTTTAACAGCAATAGATGCTACAAGAAACGCTGATGCGGATAGCATAACCGCAGTAATTCCTCAATTTCCTTACTCCAAACATGAAAAAACAAGTAAAAGAGAAGGTATTGCAGCAAGATTAATCGCTTCAATGCTTGAAGATGCAGGTGTTGACAGAATATTAACACTTGATATACATGAAAAAGCTATACAAGGTTTTTTTAGTAAAGCTAAATTAGATAACATGTATGCTTCAAGAGAATTTATCAAATATATAAAAAAATTAAAACCTAATTATGATAATTTAGTTATTGTAGCTCATGATTTAGGGGCAGCAGAAGTTGCAAGATATTATGCATCAGAATTAAAAGTTGATATGGCCATAGTTAGAGCATATACAATTAGTTCTGAAATTGATGATAAATTCGAATTTCAACTTGTCGGCAATGTAAAAAACAAGCATGTCATAATGGTAAAAGACATGATATCTACAGGAAATACTATTTTTAAAGCAATTGATATACTACTTGAAAAGGGAGCCTTGTCTGTGGAGATATACACAAGTATGCCTTTTTTTAACCGACAAGCCTACCTGAAGTTTGATAACTATTATAAAGAAGGTAAAATCAGAAGAGTTGTTGGTACAGATGCTGTCTTTTGGGGTCAAAAATTCATTAATAAACACCCATGGTATCAAGAAGTTTCTGTTGCAAAATTATTTGCAGAAGTTATCTTTCATATTAATCATAAACTTTCAGTTGCTGAATTACTATACGCTCAATCTCAAGAGGAGAAATAAATGGATAGAGGAAAATTATCACTTATAGCTTGCAACTCTGGTGTTCCTTTTTATAAAAAAGTTATAAAAGAATTAAAAAAAATGGTAAATCACTCTATTTGCATTCCTGGTTCTAAAGAATATTACTTTGCTAATGGAGAGGTTAAAACAATTATTAAAAATAATGTAAGGGGAAATGATATATACATATTTCAAAATATTGATGATCCAAACTCTAAAAATAATATAAATGACAACTTTTTTGCACTTTTAACAGCTATAGATGCAGCAAGATATGCAGATGCTGATAGTATCACTGCTGTAATTCCTCAATTTCCTTATGCACGACAAGAAAGAAGAAAATCAAGAGAAGGCATAACCGCCAAGCTGGTAGCCCGACATCTTGAATCCGCAGGGGTAAATAGAATTATTACTCTTGACATACATGCTGAAGCAATACAAGGTTTTTTTCCAAAAGCTAAATTAGAAAATTTACATGCCTCTACAACATTTATAAACTATTTTAAGTCCTTAAACTTAGAGAAAGAAAATACTGTTGTTGTTGCACCTGATATGGGAAGCACAGAACGAGCTCGTATTTATTCCAATGCTCTTCATTTTGGTATAGCCGTAATAGATAAAGAGCGTAACTACTCAAAAGCCTCTACAATTGCAAATATGAAGCTTTTAGGCGATGTAAAGGATAAAAACCTTATTATTGTTGATGATATGATAGCAACAGGAGGTACTTTAATTTCTGCGATTACAGAATTAAAGAAAAATGGAGCAAAAGATATTTATATAGCAACTTCTCTCCCCTACTTTAATGGTAACGCCGTGGAAAAGTTTGATAAAGCATATAAAGAAGGAATTTTCAAAAAAATACTTGGTACAGATGCAGTAAATTTGGGTAAAGAATTTTCTATAGAGCATCCATGGTATGAAGAAATATCTATGGCTCCATTATTTGCAAAAGTTATTTACAATATTAATCATAAACACTCTGTATCTGCATTGTTATAAAGTTTAATCATTTTTTTTAGCAACTATATAATAATCTTGCTTTTATTTAATAATAGTTAATTCTGAATTACTTTCAAACTCAATAGGATTATTTTTAATAATCAAAACTTTTAAATTCTTCATTTTTTTTGCAAATGAAATGTCTTTAATGTTATTATTGCTTAAATCTAAAATAATTAATTTATCTAAATCACTAAAATTATAAGGAATATTTTTTATTTTATTATTTGATAAATTTAAATATTTTAAGTTTTTTAAGTTTTTTAATGAAGAAATATTATTTATTTTATTATTAG